>ERZ795031.1000-NODE-1000-length-31552-cov-5.830270_pt1 | contig 31552 bp, 20 predicted proteins | sample MGYA00375123_ERZ795031 | MGnify/ENA primary metagenome ERZ795031 (study PRJEB30166, sample SAMN05720159) | activated sludge metagenome | isolation source: anaerobic digester from wastewater treatment plant | place: USA | collected 2015-04-21 ...
GCCGGCATCCGGCAAGGTGATCGCCTCCCTCGGGCTGGAGCAGAAGCTCGCCGGCCTTGGCGAGGAAGGCTATCTGATCGTCAGCACCCTTTACAGGGGAAAAAGGATCACCGCCATCGCCGCCAGCCACGACCACGGCGTACTCTATGGCGTCTTTCATTTCCTTCGCCTTCTGCAGACGGGGCAGGAGATCACCGGCCTGGAGATTAAAAGCCGGCCCAGGATCGGGGTGAGACTCCTCAACCACTGGGATAACCTCGACCGCACCGTCGAACGCGGCTATGCGGGCCGCTCCCTCTGGGATTGGGAGGAGCTGCCCGACCGCCTCGATCCGCGCTACATCGAATACGCCCGGGCCAACGCCTCGATCGGGATCAACGGGACAGTCCTGACCAACGTCAATGCCAACTCGCAGGTGCTGACCGATGGCTATCTGCGCAAGGTGGCCGCGCTGGCGGATCTTTTCCGTCCCTATGGAATCCGGGTCTACTTGACCGCGCGATTCAGCGCCCCGGTCGAGATCGGCGGGCTGGTGACCGCCGATCCCCTCGCGCCGGCTGTCATCGCCTGGTGGCAGGCGAAGGCGGAGGAGATCTACCGGCTGATTCCCGATTTCGGCGGTTTTCTCGTCAAGGCCAACTCCGAGGGGCAGCCGGGTCCCCAGAATTACGGCCGCAGCCACGCCGACGGCGCCAACCTGCTCGCCGATGCCCTGGCGCCCCACAGCGGGATCGTGATGTGGCGGGCCTTCGTCTATGACAACAACGTCCCCGACGACCGCGCCAAACAGGCCTGGAATGAGTTCGTCCCCCTCGACGGCCGCTTCCGTGAAAATGCCCTCATCCAGGTCAAGAACGGGCCGATCGATTTCCAGCCGCGCGAACCCTTTCATCCCCTCTTCGGGGCGATGCCCCGCACGGCGATGATGCCCGAATTCCAGATCACCCAGGAGTATCTTGGCGCCTCCGTCCATCTGGTCTACCTGGCGCCGCTTTATGAGGAGTGTTTGCGCTCGGACACCCATGCCGCCGGCGAGGGCTCGACCGTGGCGCGGGTGGTCGATGGTTCACTCGGTGGTCACACCCTCACGGCTATGGCGGGAGTCTCTAACATCGGGGATGTACGCAACTGGACCGGCCATCCCTTCGGTCAGGCCAACTGGTACGCCTTCGGGCGGCTCGCCTGGGACCCCGGCCTCTCCTCGGCGACGATCGCCGGGGAATGGGTGAGGATGACCTTCACCCGGGACGAGGAGGCCGCCCACACCATCAGCGGCATGATGATGGCCTCGCGCGAGATCGCGGTTAATTATATGACACCCCTGGGGCTGCATCATATCATGTACTACGGCCACCACTACGGCCCGGGCCCCTGGGTCGACAGCGGCAGGGCGGACTGGACCTCGGTTTATTACCATCGCGCCGACAGCGCCGGGATCGGCTTCGAGCGCACTCCCGCGGGCAGCAACGCCCTCGAGCAGTACCGCCCGCCGCTGCGTGAGCTCTACGGCCGCGTCGAGAGCTGCCCCGAGGAGCTGCTGCTCTGGTTTCACCATCTCCCCTGGGAACACCGCATGAAATCGGGGCGGATACTCTGGGAAGAACTTTGCTATCGCTATGACGCCGGCGTCAGGTCGGTCGGCCGCCTGCGGTCGGAGTGGGCGAGTCTTCAGGAGCACATCGATGCCGAACGCTTTTCCGAGGTCAGCACTCTGCTTGCCAAACAGGAGCGGGACGCCCGCATCTGGCGCGACGCCTGCACCCTCTATTTTCAGACCTTTTCCGGTAAACCCTTCCCGGCGGATTTTGACCCGCCGCAGCACGATCTGCAGTGGTACAAGGCGCACACCTATGAGGATATCCCCGGCATCGAGTGAAACCGGGGCCTGTTGTCACCCGAACCGCCGGCTGAACAGGCGCGGAGAGCAGTCATGAGCAGAAGGATTTTGCTGGTCCTGATCCTTGGAATTTTTACCGCCGTCGGGGCCCAAACCGATTCCCTGGTCATTCAGGAGCAGGAGCTGGGTTTGTGCACCTGGAACGGGACCATCGTCACCTCGTCGGGGAGCATCAGCGGCTGGACCGGCCCAGGCTTTATCGATGTCGAGAACGGCATCGGCAAGGCGGTGAGCTGGGAAATCTACGTCCAGGCCGAAGGCACCTTTCTTTTCACCTGGCGCTATGCCTTTGGCGGGACCGCGACCAATCTGCGCGATGCCCGGCTCCTCATTGACGGTAATTCGGCCGTCGACTCGCTGCTTTTTCCCTATACCACCACCTGGTCGAACTGGGCGGAGATCACACCGGTTCCGGTCCATCTCTCCGCCGGCGACCACAAGATCCGCCTGGAGGCGCTCTGCAGCGGCGGCCTCGCCAATCTCGACTATCTCAAGATCCTCGGCAGCGGCCTCAGCGCCTGGGAGTGCTCCCCGCAGTACACCCTCACGGTCGGCAGTAACGATACCTCGCGCGGCTCGGTGAGCTATGGCCCGGTGCAGGCCCTTTACGACAAGGGGACGATGATCACCCTGCGCGCCCGGGCCCGGCCCGGCTTCTTTTTCCAGAGCTGGACGGGCGACGAGCCCGGGGCCGACAGCCTGCATTCCTTCGCGATCAGGCGCGACGTCACCGCGGTGGCGCGCTTTTTACCGGAGGCGGTGTTGAGCCGGATCGATACCACCATCCTCGGCTATGCCACCGTTCAGGATGACCGGGGGACGCCCTGGCTGGTCACCGGCGGGGCCGAGGGAGAGACGCTGGCGGCGACGACCCTGGAGGAGCTGCGCGCGGGGCTTGAATCCCCGGGCCCCTGTACGGTCCAGTTCAGCGGCGAGATCGCCGGCAGCACAGTCATTGCCATCCAGTCCGACAAGACCCTGCTCGGCGTGGGCAAGGCGGCGCACCTGCGCGGCATCGAACTGGCCATCAACGGAGCGCGCAATGTCATCATCCGCAATGTGATTCTCTCCCATGTCCCCGATGCCGGAGAGACCAATGATGCCATGAGCATAAACGGCGGTTCGCAAAATATCGTCATCGACCGCTGCGAGTTTTTCTCCGACCGCGACCATGGCAAGGATTATTATGACGGCCTGCTCGACATCAAGAACCGTTCCTCCTTTATCACCGTCTCCAACTGCGCCTTTCATGACCACTGGAAAGCGATCCTGATCAGCTCCGGAGACACCCAGTATGCCGATTCCCTGATCCGCATCACCCTGCACCACAACCATTTCTACAACATCGGCTCGCGCCTGCCCCTTATCCGCTTCGGCAAGGCCCATATTTTCAACAATTTTTACCAGAACTGCGACGATGCCATCAACACCCGCATGGGGGCCTGCGTGCGGGTGGAGCGCAACTATTTCGAAAATGTCGGCAAGGGACTTTTTTCTGACTATTCCGCAGCGGAGGGTTTTATACAGCTGGTGGACAACCACTTCGGCGGCGCCAGCTATATCACCGCCCCCCTTTGCTCGTTCGATCCGCCCTATGCCTATGCCGACAGGATGCATAAGGTGGAGCTGCTGCCCGCCCTCGTCCCGGCGCGCGCAGGAACCCTGGTCCCGGCTGATAAAGTTGTCGCCGCCCCGGGGCGGCTGAGCCTGTCGCAGAATTATCCCAATCCCTTCAATCCTGTCACCCTGTTGCGTTATTATGTGCCGGGCAGCTCTTCAGTCACCATTACGGTCTACGACCGCCTGGGCAAAGAGGTGGCGACCCTGGTGGATGGCCTCCGGTCGGGTGAAAACCGCGTCGAATTCCGGGGGGATGAGCTGCCCACCGGAATCTATTTTATCACCCTGCGGGCCGGGGTCCAGGTTGTGACCCGCAAGATCCTGCTGCTCAGGTGACCTGTCATCCTATCCGGCGGGGAGGCGATCCGGAAGAGCGGGGCAAGCGGGAATTTCACTTACAGAGAGGATTCATGAGAGCACGAATGATGCGGCATCTGCCGCTGCTGGTGGCGGTCTCGCTCTATCTGGCCGTGGGGTTTCTCCTCCTGCCCTATTACCGTTACCAGATCAATCCGGATGGCATCAGCTATATTAATAACGCTCGCCTGCTCCTGCAGGGAGAGCTGCTGCGGACCGTGAATAACCACTGGAATCCCCTGATCTCGTGGCTGCTGGCTCCCTTTTTGCTCTTCATGAACGATGCCCATCTCGCCTTCAAGTTGATGAATCTGCTCATCGGCGCGGCCGGGTTTTTCCTTCTGAACTGCTGGCTGGAACGGCTGCGCATCAATGGATGGCTGCGCTGGCTGGTGCTGTTTATTCTGGCGCCGGTGCTGCTCTGGATGGCGATCTCCGTGAACAGCCCTGATCTGCTGGTCTCCCTCTGCCTGCTCTTTTATCTGACACTGCTCTACCGCCCGGGCTATTTCGAAAGATGGGGAAATGCTGTTGGGTTAGGCTTGGCAGCGGGTCTGGCCTATCTGGCCAAATACTACGCCCTGCCCTTTATCGCCGTCCACCTGCTCGCCTGGCATGCGCTGGAATACCGCCGTCAGCGGAGGGCCGGCCGCCGCAAGGTGCTGCGCAGCTACCTTATCGTCATGCTGATCTTTATCGGCGTGGTACTGAGCTGGATGGGCCTGCAGGCCCTCAAGTATGGCCAGTTCGGCAGGGGGCATCACACCAGCGGCTGGATTTTCTCCTTCATCGATCCGCACGAGAAGGAATACCCGCTCGAACGCAGCGGTCTGGTGGCACCGCCTTATCCGGGAGCAACGAGCATCTGGGATGATCCCCATTCCCTGCGGGTCAAGCCCTGGTCGCCCTGGAGTTCACCGGCCGATATGGCAGCCTATGCCGGGATTGTGCGGGGCTTTTTTTCCTATTTTCTCCTGCTGTTGGGCCAGTTTTCCCCCTTTGCAGCAGGGCTTTTGCTCATCTTTTTCTGGTTTGGACTGAAGAAGGGGGCCTCGCCCCTCTCCCGCCGGGAGGCCTGGCAGTGGCTGCTGCCGGCCGGGATCTATGTATCGGGATACCTGCTGATCTGGGTTGAGGAGCGCTACCTCTGGTTTCTTCATCTCCTGCTGATCGTGATCAGTCTGCACCTGGTCAGGGCATGGCCGGTGCTGCGAAAAAGCCGGGCCGGCCGGACGGTTTTGCTCCTGCTTCTGCTCTCCTTCGCCTACTACCCGGTGGAAAAACTGGTCAATTATCTCGGGCGCGGCCGCAATTATCACGAAATGGCGGTGCAGCTGCAGGCAGCGCATCTCCCGACGCTGGCGCGGATCGCCTCCAATGCCTACTGGAACGAGAGCCTCTATCTCTGTTATTATCGCGGCGGGCTCTACTACGGCAGCTGCACACCCTACCGTGATGAGGCCGCGGTGCGCGCTGCCCTGCAGAAGCACAAAATCGATTATTTTCTGCATTGGGGCCGTCAGCCTGCCTCCCGGTTTTCATTTCTGAACGCCTGTCCCGAGTTGACCGGGGGCGGCATCGAAGGGCTGCGACTCTATGATCTGCGCGGCCTGTCCGAAGAGGCTGCTCCTGCGCCAGAGCCGTGAGCCCGGCAGGCGGCGGAGAGCGCCGATGCGCGATTTTTCTTGATTTTACGCTCCTGATTGGCTAATTTTGCCGGCGGAAGCAGATCTAAACCAGTACCTCCTCCTTATCCAATAAACCCGGAGCTGCCATGAACTACGGCTATTTCGACGACGAGAAGCGTGAATATGTCATCACCCGGCCTGATACCCCCCTGCCCTGGATCAACTATCTCGGCTGTGAAGAGTATTTTGGCATCATCTCCAACACCGCCGGCGGCTACTCCTTTTACCGCGACGCCCGCTTGCGCAGGCTGACGCGCTACCGCTACAACAATGTCCCCTTCGATCTGGGCGGACGGCTTGTCTACCTGCGCGACAACGACAGCGGCGCCTTCTGGTCGCCCTCGTGGCAGCCGAGCCGGCAGGAAGTCGGGGAGTATTTCTGCCGCCACGGCATGGGCTACAGCATCATCGGCTCCACCTCTGCCGGCATCCGGGCCGAGACCCTTTTCTTTGTTCCCCTGGGAGAGAATCTGGAAATCTGGCGGGTGAAGGTTACCAACGAGCGCAAGGAACCGGCCAGGCTCTCGCTCTTTTCGGCGGTGGAATTCTGCCTCTGGGATGCCCAGGATGACGCGACCAATTTCCAGCGCAACTTCAGCACCGGCGAGGTGGAGGTCGAGCAGGGGGTGATCTACCACAAGACCGAATACCGTGAGCGCCGCAATCATTTTGCCTGGTTCGCCTGTTCTCCCAAGCCGGCCGGTTTCGACACCCAGCGCGACATCTTTCTCGGCCGCAGCCGCGGTTGGGAACGGCCGGCGGCCGTCGAGCGCGGCCGCTCATTCAATTCCATCGCTCACGGCTGGTCGCCGATCGGCTCCCATCATCTCAAGCTCAATCTCAATCCCGGCGAAACCAGGCAGGTGATCATCCTGCTGGGCTATCAGGAGAACCCGAAAGAGGATAAATTCGATCCCCCGGGCTCGCAGATCATCAACAAGAAAAGAGTCAAGCCGGTCATCGCCAAATATCTCAAGCCCAGGGAGGTGGAGAAGGCCTTCTCGGCCCTGCGCGCCTATTGGGACGGTATCCTCGGCCTCTACCAGGTCAAGACCCCCGACAAGCATACCAACCGCATGGTCAATATCTGGAATGCTTACCAGTGCATGGCCACCTTTAATATGTCGCGCTCGGCCTCGTTCTATGAATCGGGCATCGGCCGCGGCCTCGGTTTCCGCGACTCCAACCAGGATCTTCTCGGCTTCGTACATATGGTGCCGGCGCGCGCGCGGGAGCGGGTGCTTGATCTGGCGGCGACCCAGCTGCCCAGCGGGGGGGCTTATCATCAGTACCAGCCCCTCACCAAGCGCGGCAACAACGATATCGGCAGCAATTTCAACGACGATCCCCTCTGGCTGATCCTCGGCACCTGCGCCTATCTCAAGGAAACCGGGGATTGGTCGATCCTCGATGAGATGGTTCCCTACGACAATGCACCCGGCAGTGAAACCCCGCTCTATGAACACCTCCAGCGCAGCCTGACCTACACCCTCGACCGCATCGGCCCCCACAATCTGCCGCTGATCGGCCGCGCTGACTGGAACGACTGCCTCAACCTCAACTGCTTCTCCGACACGCCCGGGCAATCCTTTCAGACCACCACCAACAAGGAGGGCAAGGTGGCGGAGTCGGTCTTCATCGCCGGGCTCTTTGTGCTGGCGGCCAACGAGATGGCCGACCTCGCCGAAAAGCGCGGCCGCAAGCCGGAGGCGGTGCGATACAGCCAGGCCGCCGAGCTGATGGAGGCGGTGGTGAAAAAACACGGCTGGGATGGCAGCTGGTTTCTGCGCGCCTATGATGATTTTGGTCACAAGGTGGGGTCGAAGGAGTGCAAGGAGGGTAAAATCTTCATCGAACCGCAGGGGATGTGTGTAATGGCGGGGATCGGGGTCGGGGAGGGATTGGCCAAAAAGGCGCTGGATTCAACCCACAAACTGCTCGGCACGGAGCACGGGATCATGCTGCAGCAGCCGGCCTATTCCCGGTACTATCTGGAGCTGGGGGAAATCTCTTCCTATCCTCCCGGCTACAAGGAGAACGCCGGCATCTTTTGTCACAACAATCCCTGGATCATGATCGCCGAGACGGTGATCGGGCGTGGGGACAAGGCCCTCGAGGCCTATCTCCGTATCAATCCCTCCGCCCGTGAAAAGCTGGCGGAGCTGCACCGCTGCGAGCCCTATGTCTACGCCCAGATGATCGCCGGGCGGGATGCGCCAAGTCATGGCGAGGCCAAGAACTCCTGGCTGACCGGCACGGCGGCGTGGAACTATGTCGCGATCACCCAGCATATTCTCGGGATCCGTCCCACCTATGATGGGCTCATGGTGGCTCCGGTCATCCCGGAGTCCTGGAAAGGATTCAGGGCGAGCCGGGTTTTTCAGGGTGTGCTTTATGACATCGAGGTCAAACGCATCGGCCGCGGCAATGCCGTGCTGCTGACGGTGGATGGCGAGGCGGTTGAGGGCAGCATCATCCCCAGGCCGGAGGATGGCCGCAGGCAGGTGACGGTGCGGGTGCGGCTGGGGGGGTGAGCCCGGCCGCCGCCGGTTTATTTAAAGATATCGATGTAGCTTAGCAGCCACCAGAGGATTAAAAAGATCAGGATGGTGGAGAAACATCCCCGCCCCAGTTTTTTGGCTCCCCAGCCTGCTGCGAGTCCCCGCAAGAATTTGCTCATTTCAATTCTCCTTTTATTCTAGCCATCTCTATTGACAAATCATCTCCGTCACTATTTCCTTCCATGCCCGCTTTCGCGGCGGGCAATTCCTTCAGCTCATGAAGAGGTAGCGGCTTGCGAATCCCGGATCGCAGGTCAGATTGAGGCCGAGCTTGCGCATACCCGCCTCGTCGCCCGGGGCCGGGATATGGGTGGTATGGACGTCGCAGCCGCGGAGTTCCTTGAGTTTTTCGACCGCGGCCTGGGCGGCGGGATTGGCGGCGGCGCTGATGCTGAGGGCGATGAGCGCCTCCTCGAGGTCGAGGCTGAGGCGCTTGCCTTCCAGCACGTCGCGCTTGAAAAAGGTAAGGGCCTCGATGATGCTTTTGGGCAGCAGATCGATGGCGGGGGGGATCCCGGCCAGGTGTTTGGCGGCGTTGAGGATCAGGGCAGCCGAGGAGTGCATCATCGTCGAGTTCATGCCGGTGATGATGGTTCCGTCGGCGAGCTCGAGGGCGGCGCCGCAAAAGATTCCCTCGTTGCCCTTGCCGCGGCGCTCGGCCTCCACAGCCGCCCGGCGGGCGGGCAGGACGACCGGGCGGTCTTCCGGTTTGGCGCCGATTTCGACCATGAGCAGCTCCGCCCGTTCCACCGTCCCCTGGTCGATGAGACCGAGGGCGTATTCGGTGGCGTAGCGGAAATAGCGGCGGATGATCTCCTGAATGGCAGCGGCCTGGACAGCCTCATCATCGACAATGCCAAAGCCGGCCCGGTTAACCCCCATATCTGTGGGCGACTTGTAGGGCGAGGGTTCGCCGGTGATTTTTTCGATGATCCTGCGCAGCAGGGGAAATGCTTCGACATCACGATTATAGTTGACAGTTTTTTCGTTGTAGGCATCGAGGTGGTGTGAGTCGATCATGTTGAAATCACGCAGGTCGGCGGTCGCAGCTTCATAGGCGACATTGACCGGATGCTTGAGCGGCAGGTTCCAGATCGGGAAGGTCTCAAATTTGGCATAGCCGGCGCGGACGCCCCGCTGGCGTTCGTGATAGAGCTGGGAGAGGGCGGTGGCGAGCTTGCCGCTCCCCGGCCCGGGGCCGGTGACGACCACGATCGGCCTGGTGGTCGCGATATATGGGTTGGCCCCGTAGCCCTCTTCGCTGACGATCATCTCGATATTGTTGGGATAGCCCCTGGTCGTCTTGTGGGTATAGACGGTGAAGCCCCGGCGTTCAAGCTTGTTCCTGAACTGGATGGCGGAGGGCTGTTCCTCGAAGCGGGTGATCACCACCGCGGTCACATCGATTCCCCATTCGCGCAGGTCGTCGATGAGTTTCAGGGCGTCGGCGTCGTAGGAGATGCCGAAATCCGCGCGGATTTTCTTGTGCTCGATGGCCCCTGCGTAGATGCAGAGAATGATATCGACCTTATCGGCCAGTTTCTGCAGCAGGCGCATCTTGACGTTGGGATCATAGCCGGGCAGAACCCTGGCGGCGTGATAGTCATAGATCAGCTTGCCGCCGAATTCGAGAAAGAGCTTGTCGCCGAACTGCTCGATGCGGTTGAGAATTTCCGCCGATTGTTCCGCGAGGTATTTTTCGTTGTCAAAGCCGATCCTGGCCGGCATGGTCCTCTTTCTCCCGGATATTGCAGTCTGGTGATGGTCCGGTTTCCTGGACACGGGGAAGGAATCCACCCCCCATGAATAATCATTCATTATAGAAAAAACCGGCCTGAAAAGCAAGTGGAATTGCTGCCGGGTACCCCCGAAATCTGGCTCCCACCTGACGCCTGGCGCCGCGTACTCCAATCCCTCCATACCATTTCCAGCCTACTCACAGCCTGTGCCCTCTTCATGAGGCCATTTATTTTACAAGGTATTTATGGCAGATAACATTCTATTTATTAATTAAATATCTTTGGGTGGGAACGAGATTTCGGGGGGTAGCCTGGAATTGCTGCCGGCAGGTGCGGGATTTATCTCCCGCTGGGTGAGGGCGTACAAAAAAATGGCTGACGGCGATGTGCCACTGTCAGCCATTTTTATCAATTGTCAGGAAAGAGGGAATGGCAGAAGGAGCCTGTTATTGCGGCATCACTTGACAAGCAGCATGCGTCTGGTTTCCACATGGTTGCCCACCTTGAGCCGGTAAAAATAGATGCCGGAAGAGGCATTCTCGCCGCCATCCGTTTTCCCGTCCCATGGCGTCAAATAGATCCCTGCATTCAGCCGCTCCTGGATCAGGCTGCGAACCTTGCGTCCGAGAAGATCATGGATCACCAGGCTGACTTTCTCCTGGACGCCAAGCCGGAAGCGGATCACCGTGCTCATGTTGAAGGGATTGGGATAGTTCTGCGCCAGCTCGAAACCTGCGGGGTGTAACGGCTCTTCTGCTGCCAGTCCGGTGATGAGCTCGGAGGAGAGCTTGTAGACGCCATATTGTTCATCGCAGGCATAGATATAGCCGCCGGCCACAGCCACATCGACGAAAGAGCAGCCGCTGATGTAAAAATTCGCCAGCTGGCGGATGTTGGCGGGATCGCTGATATCGAGAATGTAGACCCCGGAGTAGGAGGCCGCGACGATGGCATAAGGGCCGTACAGCTCGACGGAGAGGATCTCTGCGTAGGTGATTTCGTGCGAGGCGATCTCGCGGGGATGGGCGGGATCGGCGATGTTCAGAATCCGCAGCGAGCTGCGATCGTCGGCGACATAGGCGAGGCTGTCGCGAATGCAAAGATTATGGGCGAAGCCGGGGGTGTCGAGACTGCCCGTCAGAGTGGGATGGGCCGGATCGCGGAGATCGAGGATCTTGACGCCGACATTGCCGTCGCAGTAATAGAGATACTGACCGGCCAGGGCGCCGCCCTGGCAGCTCCAGCCGGCGCCATATTTGGCCAATTCGGCTGGTTGCGCGGGTTGATGAATATCGAGAATCGTGATGTTATAGACACCACCCAGCAGGCAGGCGAGTCCTCCACTGACGGTGATGGCCTCGACCGAACCGTTGGTGGCCGGATAGTAATGGCCGACGGCCCGAGGATGGGCGGGATCGGCGATCTCCACCACATGCATGCCGCCGGATTCCACGGCGAGGTAGGCATATTCGCCCTGCAGGGCCACATCCTCGACCTTGCCGTGGGTGTGCCACTCCCCGACCTGCTGCTGAGCCGCGCCGGACATACCGATCATGCGCAGCCCGCCCGGTCCATTCGCCGTAAAGGCCAGCGCCTCCCGCACCGCCAAACCGCGGTTCTTGCCCAGAGGCGCCAGCCGTCCCACCGGCACAGGATTGAGGGGATGCTCCAGATCATAGAGGGTCACCTTCCATTCCATGATGATCTTCAGCAGCGCCAGGCGGCCGCTGACCAGGGCAGGAGGGGCGAATTGAGAGGAGACCTCGACAAAACCCCGCAAGGCTGGGTCGTAGGGATCGGTGAAATCGAAGACATTCAAACCGAGGAAGGCGGAGCAATAGCCCAGTGTGCCCACCATGAGCGGCCGGGCTGAGAGGTTGGCATCCTCATGCGTGGCGTGCAGCACCGGATGAAAGGGATCGGAGAGGTCATAAATGGAGAGACGGTCGTGCATGTCGGTCACATAGCCGGTCTGACCGAGCAGCCAGAAGGAAGCCACGGAATCGGGAAGCATGGGCGCCGGTTCCTTAAGCGGGTGATCCGGATCGGTGACATCGATGCGGAAAAGCTGCTGGTGACGGTCCAGGGCCAGGAGGGCATTACCCACACCCTCGATATGAGTAAATCCAGGCTCATGGACGATCATCTCCTTGACTACAGGGGCTGCAGGCGTGGAAATATCGACCACATCGCAGCCATAAGTGCCGCTGTAGAGCCCGCCGTAGGCGTAGAGCCGGTTGTTGTGAAGGGTGAGCATCTCCTGGCTGACCCGCAAAGTGGCTTGCGCGATCTGCACAGGCTGCCAGGGCGTGGAGATGTCCAGAATGTAGAGGCGAGCGGCGGTCAGCACGTACGCAAGGGAGCTATTGAAAACCATGTCATCGGGGTACCAATCAGCTTTGCCGCGATCGACGGGCGCCTGGGGGTCGGTCAGATCATAGATCCTCATCCCGCCGCCGTAAATCGGAAAATAGAGGGTTGAACCCTGTGTGAACATTTTCAAGGCATTGAAATCGAGCTCGATATGGGTCGTCGCGCTGCTGAGGCTGCCCTCCTGTCGGTGGTAAAAGGAAACCCCTTCCCATTCATCCACGGCGGCCAGGGCGGTTCCGCTCAGGGCGAAATCCAGGAGGATGCCAATTTCATGCTTTTCCCGTTCCACCGGATGGAGGGGATCGCTGAGGTCGAGGACGTTTATCCCGTTAGTGTAGGTGTTGGCGAACATCCTTGTGCCGGAGAGGATCATTTGATAATAGCTAAAGGTGGAGCTGAAGGGTGGAAGCAGCTGGGGGGCGGTGGGTGTCGCAAGATCAAAAATATCGAGACCTTCGTTGTATTCAAAACTGGCGTAGAGGTAACGGCCCTGGAGGCAGAGATGAAAGATGCTTTTGGAGGCAGGGAGTGTAACCAGCTCCTTCAGCGCCGCTGGGTCCTGCTGGTCAATGACCGTCAGGCCCCGCGAACTGCCGGCGCAGTAGAGGTAGCGGCCCGAGACCGCCACATCATAGACCACCGGGGTGATATTGAGGGCGCCGAGCAGGAGCGGCTGCCGCGGTGTGGCGAGGTCGAAGAGGGCGACTCCGCTGCCGTAGGCCGCGACATAGAGGCGTCCGTCAGCAATGATCAATTTCCACGCGAATCCCGGCAGGGTGGTGAGCAGCTTCATCCGGGCAGGATCTGAAAAATCGACCACCAGGATGCCGGTTTTGGCTGCCGCTATATAAGCGATCTCTCCATAGACGACAATGTCGCGGACCGCATCCGGCAGCTCGAGGGTGGAGATCAGCTGGTAGTCCGCCAGATGGACGATGTGAAGGAACCCACCAAAGGCAGCCAGGGCGTAATCATCGGTCAATGCGACCGCCTGGCAGTTGCCGCCCGGCCAGTGGGCGGTGGCGTTTATTTGGCCGGAAGAACGCGTAGCCCATCCGGCCAGCAAAACCAGCAACAGAACGGCGGCGGTTCTCTTCATACAGGTCCCCTGGCAATATGAAATGGCGATTGGATCGGTTGGTGAGAGTGATGGTAAAACAGTATGGCGAGCGAAATCCCCTTGGGTGTGCACTCCCCCGTGAGCCTCTCTTTCAGTATAAAGAATCAACTTAAAAATAGCAAGTAAAAACAACTATTTCTGGCGGTGGATGGGCAGGGCTGCTCGAGCGTGGTGAGATCGAATGGTAGGGCCATTGGCAACTTTTTGACTATTTTGCCGGCGGGCATGCGGAGGCCGACAGCTGGATTCAGGGAATCCTTTGCCTTTCAATAGCTGTTTGACTATATTACCGAAAAAGAACGTATTCGATCCAGCCGGGATCGGCAGTGACCAGGATATACGAGACCATGAGCAATTCGCTTGATTTCTGTTGCAGTGGGCCCGAATAGCTACATTGTATGTCTGTTTTACAGGTTGTTTGCATTCTTTCATCCGCATTAACAAATGCAGGTAAATTGGTCATGAGCGCTGTCCCGTTATCCATTCCTTTAGACGGCTTTCCCATTTAGCCGGCTGCAGGGGCGACCTCGGCGCAGAAATCCCCGAGGACGTGGTCAGGCTGATCGCGCAGCATTGGATCCAGTATGCTGCAGAAGAATGGTGGCAGGATGAGGCTGCATATCTTGAGTGACCTACACATCGAATTCGGTGAGTATGATCCAGCCCAGACGGATGCGGACGTAGTCATTCTGGCCGGTGACATCCACCTCCGGCAGCGAGGCGTCGAGTGGGCCATGTCCCGATTCGACGGCAAGCGGGTTATCTACGTGCCTGGCAACCACGAATACTACGGTGAGGCGCTGCCAAGGAATGCAGAAAAAATGAAGGAGCTGGCGCGAGGCTCCAACCTTTGTGTGCTTGAAAAGGACGCCGTCATGATCGGCGATTGGAAATTCCTGGGGTGCACACTATGGACTGATTTCAGGCTCCACGGCGATCCAAGAATTGCGGGCTACGAGGCGACACAAAAGATGACCGACTATAAAAAAATCCGTATCAGCCCCGAATACCGCAAGATGAGTTCGCGCGACACAGCCAGTTTGCATGCAAGATCGGTTGAATGGCTCAAGAGAGAACTTTCGGATCAGAATGCGAAGACCGTTGTGATTACTCACCATGCGCCAAGCGCGAGGTCTTTGCCCGAGAAGTTCCGAGCGGATCTGTTGGGGGCAGCGTATGCGTCGCACCTCGACGAGGTGGTCGAGGCATCTCATGCGAAGTATTGGGTACATGGCCACATGCATTCAAGCAGCGACTACCGGATCGGAGAGACAAGGGTGATCTGCAATCCCCGTGGCTACCCCGATGAGTTGAATTCCAACTTTCTGGCTGACCTTCTCGTCGAGATATGATAGGCCGGGAAAGCATATGTCGAAACCTTGCTCCCCTCCTGGAACGAAGCCAGGGAGCAGTTGCTGGCGCCCATCCTGACGGCGAATCCCGACTATTTCGATTTGTACTGGCGCGCCTGGGAGCTCGCCTTCGCGCATCTGCGCCAGCCGACGCATCGACAGCTTGATGTGGAACGATAAGGATGGCCTCTATTATGATCTCGATGACTCTGGCGAACAGCTGAAATGCAAAACTCTTGCTTGTTTCTGGCTGTTGGTGGCCGGGTTAGCCGATGAGGCTAAAGCACAAAATCTGCTGGCCAACCTCAAAAATCCCGAAACCTTTTGGTGCCCAACCCCTTTTCCCTCCCTGGCGGCGCATGAACCGATTTATAAAGCGGATGGCCAGTATTGGCAAGACGGAGTCTGGGCGCCAACCAACGTGATGATCATCAAGGGCCTCGGCCGCTTCGGCTGGCCGGCTTGTGACGAACAGCGCGTGTCGTCCTTACGCGGCAGCCAGGGGGCGATCTGCTTCAGCACGCCGGGTCCGAAGGGGATGCGACCTGCGGTGGCGAATTCGAAATTCATTCACCCCGGCTATTTTTCCTCGATACGGTGGAGTTCCTGCTCCAGCCGGCTCACTTTTTTGGCCAGGCGCAGCAGGAAGAGAAAAAGGGCGAACCAGATCAGGGAATAGGCGGCAAAGAGAAAGGTGATGTTCTGCATTAGCTCCCTCAGGATTTATTTTTCAGTGCCTGGATTTTGTCTTCCACGCTGCGGATGCGCAGGGAGAGCAGCAGCAGGGTGATGTAGAGCACGGTGAAGGCGAACAAAGAGAAGAAAAGAGCCTGTTTCATCTCCGGGGCCAGTCCGCCCCCGCCTCCGATGACCGGAGCAGGATGGAGGGTGCGCCACCAGCGGATCGACATGTAGACGATGGGAACATCGAGAAAGCCGATGATGCCGAAGACCGCGGCAAATTTGGCGCCGCGCTCGGGGTCGCTGGTATATCTGCGCACCATCATATAAGCGATGTAGATAAGCCAGAGGATCAGGGATGTGGTCAGCCGGGCATCCCATGTCCAGTAGACATTCCAGACCGGCTTGGCCCACAATGGCCCGGTCAGCAGCACCAGGGTGATGAAGAGGATGCCGATTTCGGCCGAGCTGGCAGCGAGGCGGTCCCACTGCGCCTTGCCAGTGCGCAGAAAGGCGATGCTGGCGATGCAGACGATGAAAAAGGCGAGGAAGGAGACCCAGGCCGATGGGACGTGAAAATAAAAAATGCGCTGTACGTCCCCCATGGTGCGCTCGGTCGGGGCCTGGAGAAGGGCCATGTAGAGCGCTCCCTCGATGAGGAGGAAGGTCAGCACTGCCAGCGCGAGATAGAGGGGTTTGATCGATTTCATCCGGAATCCTTTAACCGATGTATCATTTCAGACTTGTAGTCGTCACTTTTGGCGCCCAGCCGAATCCGGGTGGGCACGAGATGGCCCGGCCGGGGGGGTGCGAGAGTTCGTCATTATTCTTCCACTACATACTCATAGAGCAGGAAGCAGACGAAGAAATAGAGCACATCGAAGCCGATGAGCAGGCGCAGCCAGGGCCAGATATCGGCGGTTTCGCGGCCGGCCAGAAGATAGGAGGTGCTCTTGATGGCCGCGAGGATGATCGGCACGGTAACCGGGAAAAGCATGATCGGCAGCATCACCTCGCGCGAGCGGGTGTTGGCCGAAATCGCCGAAAAGATGGTCCCGACGGTGGCGAAGCCCGCCGTGCCGAGGAAGAGAATGGCGAGCAGCAGGGGCCAGGCGCGGCCAACGGCAAGGTCGAAGAAGATGATCATCACCGGCAGGGTGATGATCTCGACCAGGCCGATGAAGAGGATGTTGCCGATGACCTTGGCTGTGAAGAGAAGGCTGCGGTCGACGGGACAGAGCAGCAGCCCCTGCATCATGCTGTTCTCCTGCTCGCGTGCGAAGGCGCGGCTGAGGCCGAGATTGCCGGCAAAGATAAAGGCCACCCAGAGGATGCCGGGGGCGGTGGTGCGCATCTCCGCCGAGCCCGGATCGAAGACAAAGTTAAAGATCACCACCACGGTGAGGGAGAAAACCAGCATGGCGGTGATGATCTCCTTGCTGCGCAGCTCCTGCAGGAGGTCCTTGTGGAGAATGGTGTAGAACTGGGTCAGGGTCTGCATGGGCTCACTTCTCCCTGAAGAAGGGGAGGATATCCCCTTTGCGCACCTGCTCCGAGGGCTGGTCAATGACCAGGCGGCCCTGGTGGAGCACGAAGAGGCGCCGGCTGTGGGCCAGGGCGTAATCGGGATCGTGCAGGGTCATCAGCACCGTCACCCTGCCGGCGCTTGCCTCCTCGATGAAGCGGGTGAGCAGGTCGATGGCATGGAGGTCGAGCCCGGTGAAGGGCTCGTCGAGGAGCAGCACGGTCGGCTGGTGCAGCATGGCGCGGGCCAGGGCGAGGCGCTGCTGCATGCCGCGGGAGAAGGTCCGCACCAGATCCGTCCGGCGCGGCCACAGCTCCATCATCGCCAACAGCTCGTCGCTGCGCTTCTGGAGGCCAGCCACGCCGTACATGCGACCGTAAAAGTGCAGGTTCTCCTCCGCCGAAAGATCCTCGTAGAGGAAGGTCTGATGACTGACCACGCCGATGCGCCGGCGCACCTCCTGCGGCTGCCGGCGCACATCGAACCCCGCCACCTCGGCGCTGCCGGAGGAAGGGCGGCTGAGTCCGGAGATTAGGCGCAGGAGGGTGGATTTTCCCGCCCCGTTGGCGCCCAGCAGGGCGGCCAGCTCGCCTTCAGCCATGGCGAAGGAGAGGCCGGCCAGGGCCTGCACCGGTCCGAAGGATTTGCGGAGGTCGCGGGTGAGGATCACTTGCGCGCGGTTTCCTTTTTGGCGTTTTTAAGCTGCGCCAGGGCAACGCCCAGCAGCAGGAGCGAAGCGGTGGCCGCCAGGGTCACCCAGGGGGAAAGGGCGTTCCTGTCCTGCGGCTGCCGCGCCACCTGCAGCTGCACGCGGGCGCCGGGACGGACGTTCTCGATGCCGTAGCGCTGATAGACGGTGCCGCGGATGGTGAAGGGACCGTGGCTGGTCAACCCCTCGCCCTCCAGACGCAGCCCTTCCTGGCCGATGAAGAGGTCGAGGGAGCGGGTGGGCTGCTCCACCTCGATCACCAGGGTGGCGCGGTCGCGCTGCCAGGGCAGTTCATAAGTGAAGGAGATCTGGCGGTTGCCCGGTTCGAAGACCCCGGCGTCATAAAGGTCGGTGCCATGGAGATGGAGGTCCTTGCCGAAGCGGCCGGCGATGGGGGTGATGTTTTGCGCCCAGGGCGGCAGTCCGATCCTGAGGATGGCGCCGGTCTCATGGCCGTCGGCGACCGCATCGATGATGGTCCTGGCGGTCGGATTATGGAGAACGCGGGTTTCGCGCAGGGCAAGGACCTCGCCGAGGTCCTGAACGAAGAGATGGTGCATCAGCACGATGATCTCGCGGCTGCTCCGGGTGGAGTCGAAGCGGACGATGTCATGGCGCGCCATTTCAGACCCCGCGAAGGAGGCCTGGTCGCTGTAATAGCGCACTCCCTGGTGTTCGACCATGGCCAGATAGGCTGCGCCGGTGTCTGGGGCGGCGATTCTGAAGGAGAAAGCGCCGCCGGCGCCGGTGCGTTGGGTATCGACCTCGCGCGGGGGATGGCCGTCATCGCGCAGGAGTTGCAAGGCCACAGCCGAGTTTGCCACGCCGGTGCTGTCGCGGCTGCCGTCGAGAAGGCGGCCGGAGAAGAGCACCTCCCGGGCCGATGCGGGAATGGCGGGGGTCATCAGCAGGAGTAAAAGCCCCGCCGTCAGGCCTCTTGCAGTGGACTTTTTCTGGGATTTCGTCCGGGCCGGCCCGGCCTCCAGACGGGCATCGATGGCGGCGATGAGCTTCTCCTGCTCCGCCACAAGCGCGGCATGGTCCGCGCTGCTCAACTTGCCGGTTTGAAAGTCGAAATGAAGATCATTGATGATGCCTGTCGCCACCTGTTTGCGGTAGAGCAGCTCCCCGGAGGAGGCCGAGGCCTCGGCCGGGGAGTGAACCGCGGTGGATGGGTCACGGAAGAGCGGCGCCACCACCCAGGCGACGGCGGCGATCATGATCAGCAATGCCAGTACTATGCTCATAATGCCTCAATTTGTTCCAGTTCAGGCGGCTTCCGGACCGTCGGCGGCCCGATCCCTTTTCCGGCCCGCTCCCTGCGGCGAGATCGCCAGCAGAGTGCCCAGGGTCATGACGATGCCGCCGATCCACATCCAGAGGATGAGGGGATTGATCAGCACGCTCACCGTCGCGATCTGGCTGCTCAGGTCATAGCTGGCGAGGATGACGTAGAGGTCCTCGCGCAGATTGGAGCGGATCGCCACCTCGGTGGCGGGCTGAAAATTGGGATGAAGATGCTTCTCCGCCTCCATCCGGCCGGCGGGTTTGCCGTTGATGAAGAGGTCGAAGCGGGCGGCATCGACGCGGCGGTCGGGCCGCTCATTGCTGACCATTCCCTGATAGAGCAGGCGGTAGCGGCCGATTTCGAGGCTCTCTCCCTTGCGCAGGGTGGCCTCTTTTTCCAGGCTGAAGGCCGAGGAACCGATGATGCCGAGGAAGAGCAGAAGCACTCCAAGGTGGACGATATAGCCGCCGTAACGGCGCTTGTTCCTGCGCGCCAGGCTGACCAGTGCGCCGGGGTAGCCGGTGGCCTCGTTCTTTTTACGCACCCGGGCTCCGCGCACAAACTCAAGCAGGGTGGCGCTGATTGAAAAGATGGCGATGGCCAGGGCGAAGAGCGGCAGCGGGCCGCGTACCCCGAGGAGCACGATTAAAAGGATGATGGCCAGGGTGATGAGCAGCGGCGCGCGCAGACTCCGGAGCAGGTTTTGTTTGGTGGTGCGGTTCCAGGCGAGCAGGGCGCAGAGGCCGGTGAGGGCGAAGACGGCGAGGCCGATGGGGGTGGCCATGCGGTTGAACCACTCTGGCCCCACGGTGATCTTTTGCTGGCTCACCGCCTCGGTGACCGTCGGCCAGATCGTGCCGAGCAGGACTGCAAGGGTCAGGGCGAGAAAGAGGATATTGTTGAGAAGAAAGCTCCACTCCTTGGAGCTCCAGCTGCCGATATGGCCCCTGCTCTGCAGCAGGGAGCTGCGGCTGATGATGAGGCCGGCCGAGCCGGCGATGATCAGACCAAGAAAGGCGAGAAAGGCGGGGCCGAGATTGGAGACGCCGAAGGCGTGCACCGAGGAAATGACGCCGCTGCGGGTGACAAAGGTGCCGAAGATGGTCAGGGCGAAGGTGAGGGTCACCAGGACCATGTTCCAGATCTTGAGCATGCCCTTGCGTTCCTGAACGATGACGGAATGGAGAAAGGCCGTGCCCGTCAGCCAGGGCAGGAAGGAGGCGTTCTCGACAGGGTCCCATCCCCAGTAACCGCCCCAGCCCAGTTCGACATAGGCCCACTGCATGCCGAGGATATTGCCGATGGTCAGGAAGAGCCAGGCGAAGAGGGTCCAGCGCCGGATGCTTTTAATCCAGCGCTCATCCAGGCTTTTGTTGATCAGGGCGGCGATGGCGAAGGCGAAGGGGACGGTGAATGCGACGAAGCCGATGTAGAGGCTGGGGGGATGAAAGACCATGCCGGGATTCTGCAGCAAGGGATTGAGGCCATTGCCGTCTTCGGGCACGAAGGGCAGCCGGGCGAAGGGATTGGTCTTGAAGGTGGCCAGATAGAGAAAAAAGAGGGTGGTGAACTGGATGACCGCCATGGCGGCCGGCAGCAGCTCCGGGTGGCGTTTCTTGTTGGTTACGAGAACAATGACGCCGAAGATGGCCAGCAGCCAGGTCCAGAAGAGCAGAGAGCCGTCCTGGCCGGCCCAAAAGGCGGCGAGGGTATAAAACCACGAGAGCGAGCGGTTCGAGTACTGGGCGACATACTGAAGCTGAAAATCGCGCGTGAGAAAGGCATGGATCAGCGCGGCCGAGGCCAGGGTGACAAGCAGGAGCGTGGCGACGACGGCGCGGTGGGCGCTTTCGAGGTAGAGGGCAGCGCTCTTGCGGGCCGCACCGGTATAGATGATCACGGCGTAGAGGGAGAGCGCCAGGGCGATGAGCAGTGCTTGATAACCGAGATCTGCCAAGCGATGGTCCTGTCTGAATGGAATGAGTTTGCCAGTTAAATGAAACAGAAATATATCGAATATAGAGCTTAACCGCAATAAAAAAAGCCGGCGGGAGCCGGCTTGCACGCACCTTGTCGAAAATGTCGGGCCGCAGCTTTCCCTGAAGCCGCGGCTCGAAACAGCCTCGCCTACTTCCGCCCGGGATAGAGGGCCTTGAGGGCGTTGGTCCGATAGACGCGTTTGAGGACCTTGTCGCTCAGTCCCAGACCGTAGAGCGGCCAGTGATAATTGAAATGATCGATTTCATAAAAGTGCTCATCGGTCGACTCGAGGATGCGGAAGGTGATCGCGTACATGGCGGGATCCATCCCCATGTCGGTGCCGTAGAGAAGGCGTTTTGAGTATTTCTCATAAAAGGCGCGAGTGGCGCGCGGGACGGGCGCGGTCTCGGCATAGCGGGCGGAAATGTCGCACCAGAGATTGGGGTAAAGGTCGAGCAGCCTGCCCACCTTGGCGAGATCATAATCGCAGTTGGCGAAATGACAGGCGATGAAGGTGGTGCGGGGATGGCGCTTGACAGCTCGTTCCAGGTTCTGGACCATGCCGGCGAGGTCGATGATGCCCGGCTTGTTGTCGAGGCGCCAGCTGAAGCCGTTCATGAGTCCGTCGTTGGTCGAATCCATCGGCTGGTACATCCAGATCGGTTCACCGACATGGATGTTGATCGGCATACCGAGGTCGGCGCACTTTTCGAGCAGGGGGTCCATGCGCGGATCATCGAGGTGCATGCCCGGCGCCGGGACCCTGCCGTAGACCAGCCCCTCCCCCTTGTCGCCAAGCTCACCGACGCCGCGCGCGCCTACCTTGTAGCAGCGCTCCAGTTCGGCGACGGCAGCCGGGCCGTATCCTGGCTGGTTGTAGCCCGAGAAATCAAGACCGCACCACACCTCGAAGCGGCCGGGATAAGCGGTGTAGACCGCGTAGATCGAATCGAACTCGGCGCCGACGGCATAGGAGAGAATGATGGTTTTTTCAATCCCGGCCCGGTCCATGGTCTTCACCCAGGCATCGACTTCAGCGGGAGACTGGGCGTAGGCATGGGAATGGGCATCGATGACCGGAAATTTGGCGCGCTCGATGTGATGGGACGGCACCTTGTAGATGGACCGCGGCCGGTAGTCCTTCAGCAGCAGCTGGTCAGGAGCAGTTTGCGCCAGCACGGCCCCGGCGAGTGCGGCGTTGAGCAGGATGACGAGTCGATGCAGCTTCATTTTTCCACTCCTTTCGGTTCCTCCGTCCCCTCCTCGATGGCCATGAGAAAGACCGCGGCCATGGCCATCACCATACCAGTGATGATCAGGGGATGGGGAATGACGCGATAGAGGGTGAGGGAGAGGATGATGGTGATGACCGGGGCGACGGCATTGGTCAGGGGGCTGACGATGAGGGCCTTGCCGTGACGGAAGGCATAGACCAGGGTGAGGGCTCCGATGGCGTTGAGGATCTGAATGGCGGCGGCCAGCCAGGGCCCCTTCAAGCCCCAGTTGATCGGCTGGCTGAAATCGGTCATCCAGAGGGCGAAGGGGATGAGCAGCAGTCCGGTGACGGTCATGTAGAAAAAGATGCTCTCTGCCTTCATGGTCTCGTTGGCGAACTTAATCACAAAGGCCTGAATGCCCCAGGCGAGGAAGACCAGCAGGGCGAGGACAATCCAGAGGCCGCCCTGAATCGGGCTGTTGGCGGGCTGGTAGGAGAGCAGGGGCATGGCCACCATGGCCAGGAGGATGCCGGCCCAGCCGCGTTTGCTGGCGCGCTCCTTGAGCATGAGATAGGACATGAGAATGGTCAGCACCGGCGACAGCGAGATGAAGGGAAAGACCAAATAAGCCGGGCCGCTGCGCAGGGCCTGGAAAAGGATGAGCTGACCTCCGGCCCCGAGAAAGCCCGCGGCCGAACCAAGCCAGACCGAGCGGCGGTCGAATTCGACCTTCCAGCCAATGTTGTTCATGGCGACCAGGACCGGGACCAGCATGGTCAGGGCCCAGACCACATAACCAAGGGTGGCTGGAAATCCCGCTTTCTCTGGCAGTTCAATCAGGGCACCCCAGACACCCCAGAACAGGGTGGTGACCAGGGCGTAAACCAGCCATAATTTTTTATTCACTGCAGTTCTCCTTGTATGGATTCATGTGAGGGCTGCCTTTTCAGGCATGGGTACGGAGGCCGGGATTGAGGTTGTGCAGATCCGGCACTGCGGACCAGGATTTCTCTTCGCTCAAGGTCGGCGCCGAAAGATCGAGCTTGACGACCGCAGTGAGATTATTGGGGCGGTCGGGATTCTGATTGCAGTGCAGGGCATTGTAATAGCCGAGCAGCTGCAGGACCGGCATGTAGAGGAGGGCATTGGCGAAATCGCCACCCGGGCCGGGGATGCAGAGATCGAAATCGACCTCGCCGGGTAAACAGTTCAGGCTGCTGTCGTGCAGCAGCAGGATCCGCGCCCCGAGTTTCTTCATGTCCGCTGCCATCTGCAGCTCATACTCCACTCCTTTTTTTGAAGCGAGGAGGGTGATCAGGGTCTCAGCGGTGGTCGTCGACATCGGACCATGGCGGTACTCGAGGGCGTGAAAACTGCGGGAGGCGGAGAGGGACATTTCATTCATCTTGAGGGCCGCCTCATTGGCCAGACCATAAAAGGGGCCCTGGGCGAGAAAGACGAACTGGTTGAAGGAGTGGGCGACGATCGCGGGCAGCATCTCGTCAGCCAGGGCGAGGACAGCCCCGGCTGCATCGGGCAGTTGATCGAGAACGGCCGCCTGCTCCGTCATTTTACGGCCCTGCAGGGTTGCCTGCATCAGGCTGAGGAGCATGGTGGTGAATGACCCGGTCATGACCACGCTCTCTTCGGCCGGGAAGGGGAAGGTGACCGTGTGCAGGCCGGCGCGTGCCAGCGGCGATTGGGGATCGCACGAGACGCAGAGGACGGGGATGCCGAGTTCGTTTCTGGCCTTTTCGACCGCCCGCACGATTTCAGTCGTGGTGCCGGAGCGCGAAAAGGCGACCGCCACGGTGCGTTCGTAGGGGTTGAAGACCAGTTCGGGATAGATGAGGATTTCGGAAGCCGGCACGGCCTTGCTGCGCAAGCCGGTGAGCCCCGTGAACAGCGCTGCGGCGGTTTGGGCCAGATAATAGGAGGTGCCGCAGCCGGTGAAGACCCAGAGATGGTTCTGGTAGCGCTGCAGCAGTACATGGTGTTCTTCCCGGGCAGCGGCGAGCGCGGCGGTGGCGCCGCGCCAGATCTCCGCCTGCCGGTGGATCTCGTTATAGGTGAGTTTGCCGTTCATAGCGTTCTTTCGTTTCAGTTATGCGGAATTCCCGGAGCCTGCTGGCTACATGATCACCAGGAACTTGCCCTGTGTCCGGCCCAGCGACGACTCGATATAGTAAAAATAGAGGCCCGCGGCGACCAGCTGCTGGTCCTCGTTCTTCAGGTCCCAGATGGCGATGCTCGGCGCGAGTGCGCTGGGCGCGTTGTGCTGGATGGTGCGCACCTTTTCACCGGCCGAATTGAAGATCCGGATGGTGGCCTCGCCGGGCAGATAGGTGAACTGCAACTGCTTGTCGGAGCCGACCTCCCAGCCGGAAGCGACCACGTAGGGATTGGGCACCACTCTGACCTGGTCGAGGAGTGAACGGGCGACCGGGGCGTGCGGCACGACCGTAACCGTGTTGGAGCCGGTTCTCGGCTGTGAGGCGGCGGTGTTTTCCAACGGCCCGGTGATGCCGTTGCCGGTGTCGTAGGCCGCGATGTAATAACGGTAATTGAGGCCGTTGATGAGCTGGTCGTCAATGTAGACGTGCACGGTGTCGCCGCGCTTGAAGTAGCTCAGGGTGTCGGCTTCGATCACCCGGGGGAGCGGCAGACCGCTCTCGCTGCCGAGATTAAACCAGGCGAATTCCGGCAGTGTGCGGTAATTGCCCTTGATGCCGTCGATGCGGTCAAAGTGGGCCAGCGGAATATATTTGGTAGTGCCGGAGAAATCCGTAAAGGTTTCAGTGCCCCAGGTGACCCCGTCGTCGGTCGAACGGTAGATTTTGTAACCTTCGAACTCGGGATCGCGCTCGCTTTCGGCGCTCCAGAGCAGGGTGTTGCGGCCGTTGCCGGGGATGATCTCCAGACGCGGGGCGGGCGGAGCCTGGACCACTTTCCAGCCGGATTCGTAGAGCGTCAGGGCGCTGGCAGCGTTTTTGAGCAGCTGGGCTTTGGACATGCCGAAGACGGTGGCGAAGACCATGGTATCGACCTGACCGGGGGCGAGGTCGAAGGGCTGCGAGCCCATCACCTGCAGTCCGTCCGCGCCCAGGCCGAGGTAATAGCTCTGGCCGCTCTCGAGGTCATCGGCGATGCCGTTATGGTCGAAATCATCATCAATGCCGTCTTTGTTGCTGTCTTCCGGATCGCCCTGGTTGGCGAGATTGTAGCGGAAATAGAGCTCCTTGCTGGCGCCGTTGCCGCTGGGGGTGGTCGCCTCCATCCAGAAATTAAAGGCATCGTAGGTGGCCACCTTTTTGGAAGGCCCGGGCATACGCAGCGCCATGGTGCCGCCCCAGGCGATCTGGTTGGCCCCCAGGCTGCCGCCTTCGGGGTGGTCTTCGTAGGCATTGTCGTCGGTCCCGTAGGCGAACTGCAGTTTGGGATCGTAGAAATGCCGGTCGGTGTCCCCCGTGCTGGTCGGGGAGAAGGCAAGGGGCAGGTAGCTAAAGTCGGAATGGACGCCGACGCGCATGCCGCGGATGGGGGCGGTGCCGATGTTGCGCACCACGAAAATCCAGACGATGAAATCCTGATAGAGCTCTCCGGACCAGGCAAGGCCGCGCATTTCGACCTGGGTATTGAGCCAGCGTCGTTCGCTGGTGCCGAGGTCGGTGCCGCGCCATGCGTACATGACCGAATAGGTCTCCTGATCGGCGATGCGTTCGCCCCGGCGGCCCGCCCCGGGCCAGCCTTCGCTGCCCACATGCAGGGAGTCGCTGGTTCCCGGGATGAAGGTGGGCCAGCCGCGGTTGGGCCCGCTCTTCGGCCAGGTGGAGGGATCGGTGCTAAGGGGCGCCAGGGCGCTGCCGACGACCTCGGGGTAGGGGGCGTAATGCTCCTCATCCCAGAAGGCGGCCGGGCCTTCATCCATCGATCCGTCGAGATACTCGAGGTTCTCCGAATTAGCGCCGCTCACCGCGCCGGGATCCTGGGCGGCCGGCGCGCCGATGACAAAACCGACGCAGGTGCCGTAATTGATCCCGCTGCCGGTGGGGTACTCGAAGGAAGGCTTGCGCGCCAGGGGGATGTTCTGCTCATTGCCGTCAGCGAGCATGCCCGTGTTATTGAACTGGGTGCTCAGACGGTTGATGTTCATCGTATTCCAGCGCTGGTACAGCATTGGATCGCTCTGGGCGGAAAGCAGCGAGCTCAGCAGCAAGAGGCCCAGGGCCGTCAACAAGAGTGTGCGTTTGATCATAGTCCTGCTCGTTTATAGGGTGAACTTGACGGGATTGACGACGACGGACTCGATGCCGCTGCTGGCGAGGGGCACTTCGGAGAGCAGCGAGAGGCTGCGGGCATCGAGGATGGCCATCGAGGTCGCCAGGGTCACAAAGAGCACATCGCCGGTGGGCGCCGCCGTAACCGATTTGCAGGCTGTGGCGAAAGCGGTTGAAGCAATGGGGCTGCCTGTGGCGGCGTCATATTTGTAAAGAGACTTGCCGGCGGCGATAAAATGATATTGAGCGGAAAAGGCGATGTCAATGGGCTCGCTGCCGGCCGGAAAGGTGTAAATGGTCTGCGGGGCTGCACCGCCGGCATCGCTCCGCTTCACCTTCAACCCCTTGGCATCGCAGATATAGAGGGCGCCGCTGAAGGGATCGGTGCGGATCTCACCCAGTATCAGCTTGTCGACGACCGCGGGCAGGGTCTTGATGATGGCGCCGGTGGCGGTATTGATGAGCACCAGATCGCGTTTGAGCTGGTCCATGGTGTAGAGTACGGAGCCGTCCGGGTTCAGAGCCAGTTTGCCGGGGAAAAAGCTGGTGGTGAATTTGGCGTCGATCGCCTTGGTCTGCAGGTTGATTTTGGATATTGTCTTGCCGTTGACGCTGATGACGTAGAGATAATCCCCGGCCACCTCGACCTGCGAGGGAGTGGCTGCGACTGTTATCTTGTTATCCAGGGCGAGGGAGGAGGCATCGACAAAGGCCACCTCGTTCTTGCCGGTATTGGCCACAACGATATAACGGCCGTCCGGCGTCACTACGGCATCCTCTGGCGCCGTAAAGCCGCTGACGCTTCCGGTAAGGCTGTCCAGACGGGTGAAGCGGCGGAGGGAGCCCTCCTTGCGGTCGCGCAGATAGAGGGGATTGAATCCGCCGATGGAATAATCGCCGGCCGAGAAGAACCAGGTCGAAGTTACGACCACGGTATCCGAAAAGGCCCCGGTGCTGTTGACTTCGATGGTGTTCATCCGGGCGTCACGGATGCCGCCGCGCAGCTCGACGGTGTAGAGCGTGGCCTTGTCCAGGGGTGCGTCGGGCTTGAAAAAGACCGTCGAGTCCACCTGGCTGCAGCTTCCCGGCAGAGGCGAGCCGCCGAGGCTCTGCAGCAAGATCCTGCCGGTGAAGGAGGGCAGGCTCATGGGCTCGGTGAACTGGAACTGGATGGAGGCGTCCAGAGGCACCGCCAGGGTGCCGGCCGCTGGGATGACCGCTTTCTCTTTCGGGCGGGTGATCTCGATGGGGGCCACCGGCTCGCGATTGGGGCAGCCCGCCTGGAGCATCGCGAAGACTGCCAGAGGGAGGAGCATCCGCATGTGGTTTCTTTTCATAGTTGCTCTCGTTCGACAGAGTTAAAAATTCACGGCCATGGAGAACTGATGGATGTTGGAGAACTGGCCGAAATCGGTATAGGCGTAATCGATGTGGAGCTGGCCGAGAAAGTTGGCCGGAACCAGCAGACCGCCGCCGGCGGAAAAGGAGACCTCGTCGTAATTGATGCGGTATCCGGCGCGCAGGGTGAGCATCTTTTTCAGGGTCAGGGCGGTGCCAAGATTGTGCCGCGTCGTAAAGTCGCGGGCGTCGTTGATGGCATAGCTGCCGGACCAGACGATATCGCCGCGCTCGATGAAGTCGGTGGCGACGCCCAGCCGGAAGGTCATCGGCATGTCCCACTCCTTGGTCTCGAGCACGGCGGGGACCTGCTTGTTGGTCGGGCTTCCCGAGACCACATGGGTCACGAGCAGGTCGTTGCCGTTGAACTGCATGGCCCCGCCAAAGTTGGTGAGGGCGATGCCGATCTTCATGTTGTTGAAAAAGGAGGTCTCGAAGACGCTGCCGATGTCGAAGGCGAATGCGCCTGCAGAGACCTGGGCGAGCTGCTCGCGAATGTATTTGAATTTTCCGCCCACCGAGAAGCGGTCGGTGAGGTTGCGCGCCACCGCAGCGCCGATGGCGAGATCGCTGGCGCTGACGACGCGGCCGGTACCGTCCTGCTTGAGCAGGGTGGTCTCCTGGATGTCGCCGGAACCGAAATAGGTGAGGTCCATGCCGACGGTGAAGCCGCCGAGCGGCAGGGCGATCGCCGCATTGATGAAACTGGTCTCCACCAGCCAGCTGGAGTGGCTAAAGACCGCACTCGATTTGGGGATGCGGCTGATCGCCCCGGGATTGTACCAAAGGCTGGAGGCGTCCTTGGCCAGGGTCAGGTCCGATTCTCCTCCCGCCACATAGGCGGCGCCCATGGCCACTTTGAGAAAGTTCGCCGCCGACGTCCCCTTGTAGCTGACGCCCTGGGCGAGCGCCGATCCGGACAGGACCATCAGGGCCGTCCCAAGCGGCAAAAGCAGATTCAGGATGGATCTTTTCATGCATCCTCTCCTTGGATCAATCAAGATTAAAGTTCAGGCCAATCTGGTAGCGCCGGCCCGGGCCCCACATGGCGGGATTATTGGTATAGTCATCAGAGGTGATCTCGCTGGTATCCACTCCCGGCTGGCCGGAATCGGCATAAACCCACCAGACATTTTTATGGTTGAGCAGATTGTTGACCTGTCCGTAAAGCCTGGCTGTGATCTTGGAGTAGGTGAACTCCTTGAAGAGCATGGCATCGAGGTAGCTCTGGGTGGGCGAACGTTCTGCATTGGGCATGAGGACATTAAAGGTATAGGGGAAACCGCTGCTCATGCCGCCCATGAGTGAATAGCCCCAGTGGGCGGGGAATTCCATGGTCACGCCGAAGGAGAGGACATGGGACTGATCCCAGTCCGCCGGGAAGGTGCGCGCCAGATCCTGGGCTTGCGAAAAGATCAGCGAACTGCTCACCAGGGCCTTCGAATAGGTATAGTTGAGAAAACCGGTGAAATTATCGCTCATACGCTTGGTCATGGAGAACTCGACACCCTTGACAGTGGCGAAGTTGATGTTGTCGAAGATCGGATATTTCTGGGCCTTGATAATGTCTCCGGAGGTCAGATAGCCCTCGGCAATGACAATACCGATGAGGTTGGAGGTTTTGCGGTAAAAGCCGGTGATATCGGCCGAGAGCTTGGGGGCCAACTGCATCTGGACGCCGAACTCATAGTTGATGGTCTTTTCTTCCTGAATATCCCCCTTGGCGATGGCGCCCTGAACCGAATTGACATTGGGGGCCGGATACATCGAATACTCGCGATTGCTCCCCTGGAAGGCCTTGTAGAAATCGGGGTACTGATAGTAATGGCCGTAGCCGAAGCGGAACGCCGCGGCATCGGAGATCGGGTAGCTGATGCCGAAACGGGGGCTGATGTACTGGCGCGGTTTGACCTTGCCGATCTTGCCGTCCGGGGACTTGATGTCCTCGACAAAATCGCGGTTGGGATCGATATAGTCATAGCGCAGGCCGAGGTTGATGACCATGCCGATGTCGTCGAATTCCATCTTGTCGTTGACATAGGCGTAGAGCTTTTTCGGCTTGAAGAAATAGTCCTCATAGGCATCGCCGCCATTGGGATTGCGGCGCTGCAGAGAGGTTTTGATGGTGGAAAGCGAAAGTCCGCTGGTGAGGTAGTGCTGCTGGGAGACCTGGCTGTTGAAAGAGCCCTGCGCCTCGATCTTGTCATAATAGCTGTCGAAGTAGACCCAGTTTTCGCCGGCGACTGAAAACTCGGCGGTGAGGATCTCCGACCGGACCTGATAGAGGGAGAGGTCCGAGAAGACCCGCGAGCTGTAGCCGCGGCGGTACTTGGAGATAGCAAAGTCGGCAAAAGTGCTGGGCGAAAAAACATGGGTCAGCTTGAAATAGCCGAGATAGTCGTTGAGGGTGACGCGCGGGGTGCCGTAGGGATTGTACTTGAAAAAGTGGTCATATACCCCCTGTTTGGTCTCCGCGGCATAATAGCCGAGGCGGAGCTTGAGGGGCTTGCTCACCTGCCAGATCGCCTTGCCGAAGGCCATGCGGGTGTCGCGGTAGGTCATGGGCACCACTTCAGGGGAGCCGCTCTTGTCGGCGCCGCGCGAATCGACCCAGTTCGGGTAGAGATAACCGTTTATATAGCCGTCCGAGGAGTAGGCGCGTGCCGAGGAGGCCAGGGTGAGATTCTTCACACCAGGCACGGGGCCGCTGACCGCAGCCTCGACGTTGTACTCATTGTGGCTGCCCGATTTTTCACCCAGATTATCGGTCAGGAGCGCCGCCTGGGCCTTCCAGCGGGTGGCGATGTTGTCGACAGGCTGCATGAGGATGACACCGGACATGGCCTCGCCATATTGGGGGCCGAAGGTGCCGGTGAGGGTCTGCAGGGACTGGAGGGTGTACTGGCCGAGGACGTCGAGGTTGTAGCCGCCCCAGAGGCCGTCGTTGACGGTGATGCCGTCGAAGAGATAGAGGGTTTCATTGGTGCGGCCGCCGCGGAAATGGAGGCCGTCGTTGGGGATGGTCGCGAACTGGCCGAAGACCGGCTGGGAGTTGACCGGGGTGGTGCTGATATCCCGGGTGATACCCGCCTGTTTGGTGAAGAGGTCGCGGATGGACATCTGGGTAGGCATCAGCTCGATGTCGCTGAGGTCCAGACCCTGCATCTTGGAGGTCAGGTCTTTCTGGACGGCCGGCCGGGTGTACTGGATCACCACCTCGGGCATCTCGATCATGGTGGACTGCAGGGTGAAATTGACCCTGGTGGTCAGCCCCGCCTCGACCTTGACCTTGTCGACCCTTTTCGGGCCATAGCCGACAGCGCTGGCCTTGAGGTTGTAGGTGCCGGGCGGTATATTGATGATGAAATACTCGCCCTCGACGCTGGCGGCTGCGCCCATGGCAGTACCGTCGATCATGATGTTGGCGCCGATGACCGGTTCCTTTTTTTCATCGATGATCTTGCCGGAGATCTTGCCCGTGGTCTGGGCGAGGAGGAATCCCGGCAAAATGCAGAGGAATAGAAGCAGTCTGGGTTTCACAGGAGCGCACTCCTTTTTCGCTAGGTGTTACAATCAGCCGTGAACCGGAAGAAGCCGCCGGGCTGGAAGCGGCGTATAAAAGCCTGCACCGCTTCCAGTCCGAACGGATTGATTCATTTGAGAAGCATCATGCGTTTGACGGCGGCATGGTTCTCCGTCGCCAGCCGGTAGAGATAGAGGCCGCTGGGCATGCCGGCCGCATTCCACTGCGCCTTGTGGAGGCCGGCGGG
>ERZ795031.1003-NODE-1003-length-31502-cov-5.409991_pt1 | contig 31502 bp, 28 predicted proteins | sample MGYA00375123_ERZ795031 | MGnify/ENA primary metagenome ERZ795031 (study PRJEB30166, sample SAMN05720159) | activated sludge metagenome | isolation source: anaerobic digester from wastewater treatment plant | place: USA | collected 2015-04-21 ...
CGAAAAAACAAGAATAATAAAGCTGATGAAATAATACATATTAAGAGTCCAATATTTTCATATATATATTCTTTTTCCCGATAGTATCGAATGCCGAGTTATGCCATAGCAATGAAAAACTACCTCCAAACATTTCAACTACTTTCTTAATATCAAAAAAAATCTTTTCGGCGTCAATAGTCAACCCTAAATTCATATAAGAGATATCAATAACTGTTTTTTCCATAATAATCAAAGGTTTCTCAATAACATCAAGCCGTTTCCTTTGAACAACATTATAAACCGGATGATCATAGCATATTCCGCTTCTAAAACCAATATGATCAGCGAATCCGACTGAAGAGTCATAATTAATCCCAGCTTCAGACAGATAGCTCCATGTTTGAGGCACACTGAATCGAAGATAATGTTGTCTGGATCCCCACCTGTCTTGAATAATGCCATTTTCAGCACATACATTTTGGAGTTTTACAAACTCATTTTTAAGCTTTTCAGGGTTATCAAAAGTATCGTATCCAGGATGCAAACCTATCTCATGTCCTCTCTTGTGTATCTTTTTCATCAGATTGACTATTTCAGGATCATTTATTGAATAATCGCAATTGATCTTGTTATCTGAATGATCAGAAATAAAATAAAAACAGCTTTTCAATCCGGCCTTTTCACTCAGATCCATAATAAAATCAAATGTGCAAAAAGGATCTTTGTCTATTTCACCCATTTTAACTGCGATATAGTTTTTAACACTTTCAGCTGCTTTTTTTACAGACTTTCTTCTAATTAAATCTGCTGCAACAATTTTTAACAATGTTGTTTGTGGCATATTCAGGTATTTAAATGGTCTATCAACATCATGACTTAAAACCATTTCAAATTTTCTCTCTTTTCTTTTCATTTCAGGCCACAAATTTTTCATTGAAGCCCATAAAATTTCAAGATATTCATTAATTATTGGACGATTTAAAAATTTTTCTCTGAACGCCAAAGATGCACTTGCCGGAAAGCGGTCATGATTGTCTCGATCTTTTCTGACAACTTCTTCATATCTGGTAAGCATAAAAAAGGCACTGCCGAAAACATCTACAGGAATAAAAATTTCTTCTTCAGAAACATTAATTTCACTTTCATTTGTGCCGTAAATAAGCTGGATTTGATCCGAGGAGAGTATCGGGTTGCCTGGAAAAACAGAACTGTTAATCATTTTGAGCGGCTCTTTGGGAAGAGACTTTTCTTTTAGCCAGTCAGATTCATTCATGGAAAAAAAAGTGTCAACAATAGAAATGTGCTTTATGCTATCATCATAAAAGATTTTCACAGTATCGGTTGTTTCTTTAAATTCGACTTCATATTCAAGTCCGAGAAATTCATTAAAAAAAACATCTAAAATGTATCTTCTTTCATTAATGAAAGAAATTGGGGCAGTTATATTTAATTTCATTTCAACAATCTTTTAATAATTGAGCGAATTTTTGAAAAAACAGTAAAAAACAATGGCTTCACATCTCCGTATTCCCATTCAGCAACAACAAGTTTATTGCATTTTAGAGAAATGTACCATTCATAAAAAGATTTATGCCATTTGAAGAAACCATCTTTTTTATATCTAAAACAAGAATTGTACAGATCGTCTATTATCTTTACATATCTTACGCTACCATCAGATTTGTCAGAAAAAACCACCTCGTTGCTGTTATTCGTGCTATCAGTCAAATTCATATAAGCAATAAGAGGAAGGTTAACTCCGCAAAAAGGAGTTATTCCTATCCATGACCACGATCGCGGGTTGATTTCTATTAGTTTAAAAATATTTTTTCCAACATCCTTTTTATACTCAAATTCAGCAATTCCGGTATAATTTAATTTCTCACATATTTTTTCTACTTCCTCTATTACTGTATCTGGCATTTTTTCAATTTGTCCAACGACACAATCACCAATATCTGCTGGATATCCCCTTACTTTTCTACCAGTAAAAACTCCCTTAATATTACCCTCGTAAGAAAAAATGCCTACTGTGTACATTGTATCAGAAAAACCCTCAATTAATTCTTGAATTAAAAAGTGACTAATAATTTCTTCGTGTTTTTTTTCAAACAACAACAATTCTTCTTTAAAATTAATCCTTGTTAATCTAAGTTTATCAAGAAGTGAGAAAAGCGAATGATTTCCATTCTCAGGTCTTCTGTTCTCTGGTTTCACAATTAATGGATAATATGCCTGAGAAATTTTTTCCTTTTCATCAAACCGCCATGTTTCAGGAACAGAAAAACCATTGTTTTTGCACCAATTAGAAAAAGCTCTTTTTTTCAGCAATAGATCTACTGTTTCAAAGCCAGATGAACATAAAATGTAATACTCTGATAAAATCTTATAATTTTTTGAAATAACTAGTACCCAAGAATCATTAGTAGGAAATATTATGGGTTTTTCTAAAAATCTCTTCCCAAAATCCAATAAAAAATCAATAAACTCACCTTCATTAATGGTTGGATCAGGACATTTTATATATTTTGCATATTTACTGTAAGTTCCTACATTTCTAAAGGTGTCCATTGCATATACGGGGATGTTGTTTTTCCCGAGTTCCCGGATAATACTTAACCCATTATAGTAACAATTAAAAACTATTGCGCTTCTTGTATACAAAATACCCTCTGAATGGTTTTGAATAAAATGAAAAAATATTTCTGCCCCAGAACTTCAAAAGAAAATTGTTCTCCCGAATCACATATCCGCATTTCTCATGTGATCTTTTTGAAGCGAAATTGTTTTTTTCTACAACAGCTACGAGTGTTTCTACTTGAACTTTTGATCTTTCAGAAAAATAGTCATTAATATAATTAAGTAAAATCACATAAAAATTTCTGCCTCGAAAAACTGGATCAACAAATGATGCATAAATCAATCCTTCATTGTGTAGAACAGGGTAATTGTCATGCCACAAAAGCTTTTTTGTGCTATTTATTACAACATTTGTAACTGCACAATCGTTATTTATAAATGGACTTTTAATTCTAAAACTAAATTTAATGAAACCCTTATTATTAGCTATCTGGACATCAACATTAAAACCTTCAGGAAGAACTGTAGTGCAGGAATTTATCTCACCTGGTATCAAATAATAAATCTTCCTGATTTTAAACCATCTTCTTTCTAAATATTTACCTAAAAACATCTTATTTATACCTTCCGGAAGCAACCAAATAACAGGCGAAAAACATAAAAATATAGTAAATAGTCATCACAAAAGAAAAAAGAACAAGAAAATCTTCTACATCAAGACCAAGCATCCATGTTAGAAAAAATATGCACATCATTGTCATTAGTTGTAAAAAAGTGAGAAAAAGACTTACTTTCTGTTTTTCAAAAACACTCATTGTGACGGAAAGGGGAACCGCTACAAACCTTACTGCAACTAAAAAAGAAAGAATTCTGGCATATTTCCCTGCGATTCGCCATGATTCACCAAAAACAAATGCGAACATTCCCTCTCCCGCAAAGAAAAGTATTAAAAAAACTGCCGCTGCAACAACAATTAAATATTTAAAAGAAACGATGAACACATCTTTAGAATTTCCTGCTTTATTTTTTTCTTCTGCAGCTTTTTGGAAATAAGCATCAGAAATTGAAGAACCGATCAAATTTAATGGTAGGTTGACTGCTTTATTAACCAAAGAATAGTGTCCCAGAATTGATAATGAAAAAAAAGATGACATGAAAACACTTATTAAATTCAGAGAAAGAGTGTTCGAGAGAGCCGCCGGAAGAGAATATTTTGGGAATTCCGAGTATTTTTTTGCTTGAATCAAAACTTCTTCTTTATTTACAATGTGAAATAATTTTCTTTTTTTATATAAATTTTTTAAAAAAGAACTGTTCCCGAAAAAATGCGATATAATTTCTCCAGTCATTAATCCATGAGGAACAAAACCAAGAAAACCGAGCAGAATTTTAATTATTGAAGATGCTCCAGATTTTACCGCTCTTGAAATCGAAACACTTTTAAAATCTTTTAACCGCAAACTAAAATATCTGAGACTGTTATATGATGACATCATAAAAACAACAAGTGGAACAAAGTACAACCATAAAGAAATTGAATTATTTCCCAAAAGATTAGTAATTTCGACATTAAATACGATAACAACAATCATTAAAACAGTAGAGACGAGGAATGCTGTTGCAATACAGAACACCAGCAAATTAATCGCACTTTCTATTTTTTCAGGCAACAGAATTGAGAGCTCATATCTTCCTGAAGCTAAAACACTGAAAATTGAACATAAGCTAAAAAAGATTGCCAGAACACCAAAATCATCCGGCGAATAGAGCCTTGTTAATAAAGGTGAAACCAAAAACGGCAATACTTGAGCAGAGGTTGCTCCGGTAAACAAAGTCAGAATATTTTTAAAATATTCATTTCTAATTTTAAACATAAATGTTTTTCTCAGGAGTTCTTTTCTTTAGAGTAAAGAAAGAAAATATCCATATTATTCTTCCTATTACCGCTTAATTTAATAAACTCATAAAAATCGTTTAGTAAATTTAAAGATGTTTCACCCTCTTTAACATATAAAAAAATCTTGTCAGATAAATTAATCAGTTCAGCATATCTGATAATTTTTGACAAAAAAGGCACTTCAATAACTATGTTTCTAAAGTTTACATTTAACTTGACAATAATATCATGAAATTTTTTAGCACTAAAAACAGCATTTATTTCAAAATCATTAATTCTAACCACAATCTTTCTTTTATTTAAGAAAACATCTGAGCCGACAAGCTTATCCAAATCACGAAAAGAGATACCTTCATTAAAACTGAAACTTAATAAAAAAGCAGATTCATCCAGGTAAAGATCAACACCAGTTAAGTCGGGTGCTGTAGGAATATAACAAACAGTATTAAAATCACTTGAAATCATATCAAAAAAGGATTGGATTTTAAAAATAGAATCATGGTCCTGTTTAATAATTTCATACAGCAAATATCCATCAAACAGTTTATTAATATCATCTTTGCATCTAACTCTTTCTCTGAATACTTCAAACAGTAATACTGCAACAAAAGAGCAAAAGAGTGACAAGAAAACCATCATGACAAGACTTAGTAACAATTTTGGAGAATTTTTTAAAACAACAGGGTCAGGAGAATCAATTATCTTTAAAGGTGCAACCCCTGTTTTCTTGTCAAGAGTGCTTTCATAAAGCTTTGTTGTCAGAGCGACATAAAGTTTTTCTGTCAATTCAAGATCTTTTTTTAACGCTTCAGACTCCAAAACACTCTGAGGAAAATCTTTTTGCTCATTAACTATTTTATCAATTGATTTCTGCACTATCATTTTTGCATTATTTACAGCTATCCTCTCTTTATTTAAAGTGTATGATATGTTTTTTGACGATTCCTTAATTGCATTATTTATGCTTATGTATTCAGGATATTCGTCTGTTACTTTTTCTTTCATCAAATCTCTTTTTATTATTAGTTCATTATGTGCGCGAATCATTTCTAACATAGAAAGATTGTCTGACAGAACCGAAAACGCTGCCGGCTCCATTTTATCATTATCCATTTCTTTAATAGCAGAAGAAAGTAATTTCTCTTTCAACTCCAGTTTTTCCAACTCTGTCTTAATAAATTCAATCTTTTTGATAACGGCATCAAATTGAACAGAAGGAAGGAATATTTTGTTTTCTTTTTGTGAAACAATAAGTTTTTGAGCCTTATTTTCTATTTCTTTTTTAACGCTGCTTAAAACATCATTTATATAATACTTTTTTGCAGCGATTTCTTCTTCATCCCATTTCTTATTAATATCCTCAAAAATTTCGATATATTTTTTCAGTATCAAATATCCAGTATAAGAATTCTCATGCGAAAATTGAAGAATAATATTGTTCGTGCCCATAACAGATTTAATATTGAATTTCTTTTTTAGGAATGTGCGTGCATCAATTATTGATCGTGTTTGAAGAGAATATTCCGACTTTGCTACATCACCAACTTTATCAAATATTATCTCGTGTTCATCAATAATACAAGGAACATTCCAGAAGCAACTCTGATCTATTTTACCATTGGATATGGAGTATCCCTCCGGTTCAATCTTTAAGTCAAAATTCTGGTTTTCAAGTTTTGGGAATTTCTTTATATAGAAAGATCCCGTATTAATTGGATTTCCTAAAAGCACATCAATAATATAGAAAAATACCGAGTTTCTTTTCTTTGCAAAAAAAATGTTCAGATTCAAATCATTTATAACTCTGTCGTTTAAAGATCTGGATTTCAAAAGCTCTTCGTATGAAGAAATTGATGATGTGGCTTGAGTCCCAAGCATTAAAGACATAGGATTTAAAGAAATTGAATCTTGAAAATTATTGATTTCTATTGTTGAGTCAACAACATAATCAGGAGTAACAAAAAACAAGAAAAACAAGAAAAAAGAAACAAATGCAACAAGAGAGTATATCAATACTTTCTTAAAGTTATTGGTAAATAATTTTTTTATGTCAGACATTGTAATCTCTTTTATGTCTTTAAATTCATCATGTGCCTTTTCGTCTGTTCTGCTCATATTAAACCCTTATAAAAATTTCAAAACCTAATCCTATTGACAAGTAAAAATACTTTTTATCTCCAATTTGTAAACATTTTAAAGTTTCTGTAATTTTCTATTATTCAAAACTTCAATGTTTCCAGTATTTTAATAAGGTTTGAAACAACCCTTTCCCTTTCATACCGAGTAGCAGTATTTTTTGCATTTTCCTTAAAACTCATTTTTTCAATTTTTGATAACAACATAAATTTTTTGATCTTTTCTGCAAGATCAGATGCATTGCCGGGTTCAAAAAAATAACCGTTATCTCCATCATAAAGATAATCTGACACCCCTCCTATTTTTGAACCGACTACGGGAGTTCCGCAAGCCATTGCTTCTAACCCGACAAGTCCGAGACTTTCACTTTTTGAAGGAAAAACAAATACTTCCATGTCATTAAAAAATTGAGGGAGCAAGTTCTGGTCATTTACATTTCTCAGTTCTATCTTCTCACTAAGACCCCTTTCGTTGATCATTTCTAATAACCGATCGTGCATTGGACCAGTTCCGGCAACAAGAAATTTTCTTCCGTCAACAAGACCGCTACTGTTAAGAACAGATACCGCTTCGACAAAAACATCACACCCTTTTTCTTTAGTCAATCTCGAGACATAACCAGCCGAATACGGTTTAGTGGCGACAGGATTGTCATCAAATGACCTGAACTTGTCAAAATCAACTCCTCCGGAAGGAGAAACAAATATCTTTTCTTCAGGTACTCCATATTTTTTCATGACTTCTTTTTTCAGAAAACTTGAAGGGACTACAACCATTTTAACATTGTCAAGAGATCTTTTAAGAATATTTTCAAGCACTTGCAGTCCTTTTGACTGGGGATTCATGTCAGTTCCATGAAAATTTATGACAAGTGGTTTTATCATGAACGAATTCATCAGATAAACAAGAGGTGAAAGATGAAGAGGATAATGAAGAAAAACGATATCACACTCTTTAAAAAGAAGATTGAAAACAGCTGAGAAATAAAGTTTAAGATATGCCCATATCTTTTGCCATCTTCCTTTTTGTTTTCCTTTTATAACTGCTGTGAAGCTGAACCCAACCCCTTTTTTCGACATTGAATCGACAAGCCCTTTAACAAAAACTCCGTAGTTCTTATCATTTTCAGAAGGATACATGTTCGATACAATCCCGATCTTCATGATTCAATCCTTATACATTTTTCATAATATTTTCAATAATATAATCCTGATCTTCCCTTTTAAGGAACGGGGACATCGGTATGCTCAGTATCTCACTGCTGACTTTTTCAGACACAGGAAAATCCCCATTCTTAAGACCGAGATATGAATAAGCTTCCTGAAGATGAAGCGGTTTCGGATAGTGAACTGCTGTCGGAATGCCTGCTTCATTCAGTTTCTTTATAAGCAGTTCCCTGTTTTTCACTCTTATTGAATACTGGGCATATACCGATGTCCTGTCCTTTTTTATTACAGGGAGAACTATATCTTTCTTTTCTACAAGATTTTTTGAATAATGCTCTGCAATTTCCATCCGTTTTTTCAATTCTTCTTCAAGGTGGTCCATTTTCACATTGAGGATCGCCGCCTGAATTGTGTCAAGACGGCCGTTTATCCCGATATATTTGTGGTAATATCTCTGTGTCTGACCATGAACTCTGATGCTTTTCAGCTTTTCAGCAAGCTCCGCATCACTTGTGAAAACTGCTCCGCCGTCGCCGTAACACCCAAGCGGTTTAGAAGGAAAAAAACTTGTACAGCTGAGCTTTGAGAGATTGCAGCTCTTTTTTCCTTTATATTCAGCTCCGAAACTCTGACAGGCATCTTCAATTACAAAAATACCGTGTTTTGCCGCTATCGCATTTATTTCATCCATGTCGGCAACCTGTCCGTAAAGACACACTGGAACTATCGCTTTTGTTCTTTCAGTTATTTTCTCTTCTATTTTGCCCGGATCAAGGTTGTATGTCGTTTCATCTATATCTGCAAAAACAGGTTTTGCCCCGAGCAGCGATATGACTTCAGCGGTTGCAATGAAGGTGAAGGGAGTTGTGATAACCTCGTCGCCATCTTTAACGCCTATTGCCATTAAAGCAAGAAGAAGGGCATCAGTACCGCTTGAACATGATATTGCATGAGGAGAGCCCGTAAATTCAGAAAGCCGGTTTTCAAGTTCTCTTACCTGTTGACCCATTATGAATGATGATTCCAGACACACTTTTTCAATTGCTTTATCTATATCATCTTTATATGCTGCATATTGAGCTTTAAGATCAATAAATTCAATTTTTCTCATACCTTGTCCCCCTTTACAATACTGATTAAATCCAACAACTTATTCAATCCTTTGTCAAGATTCTCCTCATCGTAGAACTCACATTTCCCGCTTGCTGTTACCGGCTCTATTTTCACTACCCTTGTGGGGCTTCCTTTCAACCCTGTCTGAGCGAGGTCACATTTGATAATACCGTTATCAAGGTGGACAATATGAGCAAAATATGCAGACGCGGCCTCTTTAACAGAAGGGATCCTTCTAATGTTGGAACCGTTCCCGACTGTTATTACCGCCGGAAGCTCAGATGACAGCTCCAGAATACTGTCACCCATTTCGCACCTAACCGCCATATATTCATTTATATCAGTTATTTCAAATACATACGGGAGCAGAGGCATACCGAGTATTTCTGAGATCTCACCCGGAACCTGTGCCGTATCACCATCTATCGCCTGTTTGCCGCAAATTATCAGATCTGGATCTTTGAGCTGATGTCTAATCCCCTTTGACAATGTATATGCCGTAGCCCAGCAGTCAGAGCCGGAAAAAGCCCTGTCACTTATCAGAACGGCTTCATCAGCCCCGAGCGAAAGAGCTCTTCTTAAAACAAGTTCAGCAGAATCAGGCCCCATCGTAAAAGCAGTGATCTTAACATCTTTTAACCTTTTCTTTAGTGCAACCGCCATGTCAAGGGCATATTCGCAGTAAGGATTGAGTATCGATTCAACACCTTTTCTGATTAAAGTCCCCGTTTCCCTGTCGATCTTTATCTTATCGGTACGGGGCACCTGTTTTATGAGAACTGCAATATTCATCATAATTCCCCGCAAGGGAACATGTTCCCCCTGTTTAGAAGAAAATGGGGGTCAAAAACACTTTTTATCCTTCTCATTTCTCTAACACCCTCAGCTCCGTACATCATTTCAAGATATCTGTGCTTCAGTTTGCCTATTCCGTGTTCTGCTGAAACACTTCCGTTCAGTTCTATCACTTTTTCAGCGATAACCTTGTATATTTCCTTCCCTTTTTCCAGTTCATCATAATTTGACGGGAGAAAATTAATATGGAGATGGTTATCTCCGATATGGCCGAAACTGACATATTTAAGACCGCTTCTATTCAGGACTGAATCATAAAATTCAACCAGCTCTCCGAATTTTTCGTCACTGACCGCAAAATCGGTCCCGAGCTTATGTATGGACGGATGTTTCTTTTTAACGCCGGCAATATATTCATTCACTGTTTCAGGAAGTGCATGTCTGAAATTTTTTATCCTTTCCTTTTCAATATTTTCCCATGCACACCATGAACCTTTCCAGTCAACATTTAAAGAGAGCAGTTTGTTAAAGGCGGCATTTATGTTGTTATCTTTAATTTCGATATCAAAAAACAGTGCCGCGTTCGCATTGTCACTTATCTTGGGCATGCTGACTGACTGAGGATCTTTTTTGGCTTTTTCTCTTATCATTTCAAGACCCGAACCATTAAAATACTCAATAAAATCAGGCATTACATCTTTGCTGTCTTTAAGATATGCCGTAAAATCAATTGCCTCAATTTCAGTATCAAAAAACTTTACAACACTTATAGAAGCGTGTTTTGGAGCAAGCCCTATCTCAACTTCTGTAATTACACCGAGAATTCCTTCAGAACCGATGAAAAGATCAATAATATCCATCGCATTCTCGCTGAAAAGACCTGCCGCATTTTTGCACTTCGGCATCTTGATTTCAGGAATCCTGAAACTCTTTCCGAAAACATTGAATGACCCTGAATCATCTGCAAAATTTTGACCTCTGACAATTTTGTGAATTGATCCATCCATCAGCACGATTTCGATAGATCTGATCCATTTTCTTGTCGGACCGTATCTGAAGGAAAGCGCACCACTGGCGTTTGTTGCGACTGTTCCCCCTATCGAAGCACTCATTTCAGTCGGATCTACGGGATAAAATAACTCTGTGCCGTTTAATATATCCTTAATTCCGTTAAGAGTTGCACATGCTGCCGCTTTTACAAAGTGCTCTCCCGATTCAGCATCAAGCTCTATCTCGCCGATTTTATTCATTCTTTCAAGAGAGATCACTATCCCTCCGAATGGAACTGACGCTCCGGTAATGCCGGTTCCTTGAGCATATATCGTGACCGGAATTTTATTTAATGAAGAATATTTAAGTATTTCAGCCACTTCCACGCTGTTTTCCGGAAAAAGGACTTTTGAAGCATCTCCGCCCTGCATTCTGCTTTCATCAGCCAGATATCTGTCAGACGGTTCAATATCTCTACTGAAAATATTTTTCAATCTGTCCATGTTAAACCTTTTTTGTAAAAAATTCTGTCGCTTTTTCAAGCCAGATGGAAGCATCCATGACAAACCCTGTATGGGCAACAGAAAATATTTCTGCATTTGCGTCAGTATTTACAGCAATTATCTTCATTGAAGTCTTCATCCCTGCAAGATGCTGGACGGCACCGCTTATTCCGATCGCGATATAAATATCAGGCGAAATTGTCTTTCCAGACTGCCCCACCTGTCTACTGTGTTCCATCCAGCCCGATTCAACAATTTTTCTTGAACACGCACAGACGCCTCCGATGCTTTTTGCAAAATCTTCAATTTTTTTAAGCAGTTCTTTCGATCTCACACCGTGTCCCACAGCAACAATGATCTTTGCGTCCTCTATCTTTTCACATTCTGCCGACATATTTGACACTCTGCTGTTTTCAATAACATGCCGCCTTGTATTCGGTATTTCAAAGAACATCTTTTCGATCGGTCTTTCATGATTAAAGAACTCCTTCACTTTGAAAACACCCGGCCTTACAGTAGCCATCTGCGGCAGTCTTTCGGGCGATATGATGTGGGCAAGTATGTTTCCACCCAGAGCCGGTCTTATCTGAACCAGTTTACCGTCTTTGTTTATTTCAAAACCGGTGCAGTCTGCTGTTATTCCGCATCTCACATTTGCGGCAACTTTCGGAGCAAGTACCCTGCCAAGATCTGTCGCACCGAATAGAACTATCACCGGATCAAGTTTTCTGATAACTTCAGAAGCAATATGAGTAACCGTTTCAAGATTGAAAAGTCCCTCTTTTTCAGTCCAGTGTGGCTCAATGACCTCATCGGCTCCGGAAGCAAAAAGTGCATCGCTCCCTTCTGAGTGACCTTTGAATGAAACTGCAATCACAGAAAAACCTCTGTTCTCTGCCAGAGATCGCGCCACAGATAACAGTTCGAATGTTACTTTACAATATCTGGCTAAGCGGTCATTTTCGCAAAAAACGATAATCTTTTCTGCCATTACACATCGCCCTTTTCAATGTTTTCATTTATCAGATCTATAAGATCGGCCCCTTTAAGAAAACCTGTCTTATAATCTATTTCACTTTCACGGTATGAGAAAAAATCGAGTTTTATTCTTTTCCCGAAAACTGAACAACCCTTTTTCAACGCAACCATATAGTTCTTATATTGTTTTTTATCCATGAACTTAGCATCCTGCAAAGGTGTCAACGGTTTCGGGGAAAGCGGAGCAACAGAAATTGTCACATCATGAAGAAGATTCCGCTTATCAAGTTCTTTAAGAAGTTCGATGACCGATTCCGCTTCTTTTTGCAGATCTGTTTCCGGAAAGCCGGCTATCAAATAAATTTTTGCCTTCAAATTGTGTTTTTTCAATATCTCCATCGCATTGAAAATGTCAGTATCTGTTATGTTCTTCAATATCTTTTGTCTTGTGTCAGGATCTGCACTTTCCACTGCAACAGTAACGGTCCTGACACCGCATTTTTTCAGGAGAAGGGCTCTTTTTTCATTTATTTCAGTTATTTTAAGTGACGATAGAGAAACCGTGCAACCGGATGCCGCACATGTTTCAAGAATTTCGTCAAAACTGCTTACATCGGCAAGAGATGTCCCCATCAGAGCGAGTCCTTCTTTCCGTTCCGCAGTTTTTTTGACAAAATCCATGAGCTTTTTTCCGTCAGGTTCTCTGAAAGTCCTGTAGGCATAACTTGCGGCACAGAACCTGCATCTTGATGTGCATCCCCTGTTCATTTCAACTATTTTTCTGTTCCCGAAACAGTTACCGAGTTTGTGAAGAATTTCATTTGAACTGACAAGAAAAGATCCTCCTTCGGCAATCACCTGCCTTGCATCCGGCTTTACATCAGTCATTGCATATTCAAGAGCATTGATATGATCCAGGACACCTTCTCTTGTGTCCATCGAAAACATTTTTACAATATCATCTTTCATACATTCGCCTTCACCAAGGAACACAGCATCAAAAATAAGAGTAAGCGGCTCCGGATTTAAAAGTGCCGCGATACCTCCGCAGATAAATAAGGGAAACATGCCTTTCTCTCTATCTTCCTTCCGTAAAGGTATTCCGCTGTTTCTGAGTATCTTGGCAAACTTTATAATATCAGGTCCGTATGAAAGTGATACAAACACAAAAGGAGTTTTGTTGATATCTCTTTTGTGAAATATTCCGACTTTGCTGTCTGATGTAAGAAGATCCGGCTCAAATTCATTAAAAGCGTTGAAAAACCAGTGTACAGCAAGGTTTGAAACTGCTATATCCGTTCTATCGGGATAGATTAACAGCGGTTTTTCTGTCACGGCTTATTTGTTTTTAGAAGACTGTATTCTGTCAAGCTTCTTTTCCGTAACCGCCTGTTCGTTCTGTTTGTTACGGTTAAGGTAGCGCAGATACGCCGGGATCGTAGTATCTTCAGGGTTGTATTTACTTTCAGTGACAATTATCTCGTCATCGAACACATTCGTGGCTGAAATCTTCTCTCTATCGATGTTAAAGACCTCTTCATCGTTATCTCTACTGCCGGTATTCTGTGCGGCAGGAGCAAGAACATCAACTTCTATCTCGTCCATTTCTACAAAATCAGATCTCTGTTCCTGAACTTCGACCGGTTTTTCATTAACTTCAAACAACTTACCCTGATCACTTGCTTCAACTTTTTTCATGCTTTTGGGAAGATCTATCGTGCTTATTGTATCTTCTGTAGCTTCCGCAACGATAAGAGCGTAAACCTTGTCGGCTTTTTCATCAACAGACACGCCCCAGATGACATCACCGTCTTCATGCAGCTGGTCTGTCAGGTATTTTGCCGCACTTGCAAATTCTTTCATGGGTGTAGGAGCTCCGCCGAAATGAACAAGCATTTTCTTTGATCCCGATATTGTGAAATCGGCAAGAAGAGGATTGTTGAGGGCCTCCTTTACAGCGTTTATTGCCGCATTTTCTCCAGTCGCGCTGCCGAAACCGAACATTGCCAGCCCCATGTTGGTCATAGTCTGTCTAACATCGGCGAAATCCACATTTATGAACGACTTATTCGTTATCAGCTCGGAAAGATTTCTTACGGCATATATCAGAACTTCATTGGGTTTCTTAAACATATCTATCGCCATATCGCTGTCTTCGGCTATATCAAGCAGACGCTGATTCGGTATCACAACAAGAGTATCGACCTGCTTTCTGAGAGCATCCATTCCCTCCATTGCGTATCTCTGCTTTCTTTTTGCTTCAAAATCAAAGGGTTTTGTCACTATGCCGACAGTGAGTATGCCTGAATTCTTTGCAACCTCGGCAACTACCGCCGCGGCACCTGTCCCTGTTCCTCCACCCATTCCGGCAGTTATGAAAAGCATGTCGAGCCCGTCAATGACAGTTGCTATATCAACCTTGCTCTCTTCCGCCGCCTTTTTCCCTATCTCCGGAACACCTCCTGCCCCCTGACCCTTAGTGAGATTCGGACCGAGCTGAAGTTTTTCAGCGGACTTATTTCCTTCAAGTGCCTGGACATCGGTATTTGCCGCAATAATCAGGACATTGTTGAAAACGGAATAGTTTCTCCCATCCGCTCCGCTGTTTATCCTGTCTCTTTCATCACACATCATATCAACAGCGTTGCAACCGCCGCCACCGACACCCACTACCCCGATCTTGACAACCATACTGTTCAGTATCCCCGTCATTTCCGCCTCCTTTATTCAAAAAATCTTCTAAAAAAATCACCGAGTTTACTGAAAAATCCGCCGTTCTTGTCCCGGAACTTCATTTTGCCTCTTTCAGCAAAATAATTGATTATTCCCACTGCCGTCGAAAAGGATGGCGAACTCAGGACATCCTTGAAACCGCTGCTGGCCTCGTTTATTTTCGGTTTTCCGATACGGACCGGTTGTTCAAAAACATCTTTTGCCAGAAACTGAATATCCTTCAATTCCGCAGTTCCACCGGTCAGAACTATGTTTGTCTGGATAAGACTCTCTTTCATCTCTTCATTAAGCCGTTTTCTTGCGGCCATCAATATCTCTTCAACTCTCGGAGCAAGAACACTTGCAAGGAAATGAACCTTTTTCACTTTCTTTTCTTCCGTTCCGATAGTGCTCACTTCTATTTCTTCATCGCTTGAAACATAATCAGGTCTTGCGCTTCCGTATCTGCACTTTATCCTTTCAGCTTCCACAGGGGGGATTCTCATCGCATAGCTGATGTCTGTCGTGACATACCTTCCGCCCATGGGTATTACGGTTGTATAAACAGGATCCCCTTTATGATAAACTGTTATATCCGTTGTTCCGTCACCTATGTCGATAAGTGCAACACCAAGCTGTTTTTCGTCCTCTTCAAGAACCGCCCAGCTTCCTGCAATACCGTTGACAAGAACATCTTCAACATGAAGACCTGCATCTTCAACTGACTTTGCGAGGTTCCTGAGCATTGCGGTGGATGAAGTAAGAATGTGCACTTTAACCTCAAGCCGTCTTCCGGCCATGCCTTTGGGATTTCTAATGCCCGCCTGATCATCAACTACAAATTCACCTATCTCGACATTTATGATCTGTCTGTCACTTGGAAGACTTACATTTCTTGCCTGTTCAATGACTCTGTCAATGTCTGTCTGTGCAACCTCTCTCCCTCTTACTGTAACTACACCATGACTATTCATTGAGGAGACATGTTCTCCCGAAAGCCCTATGTAAACAGATTTGATGTGGATGTCGGCTATTTTCTCGGCTTCAGTCACCGATTCATGAATAGCCCTCGTAGTCGCTTCCATATTTACAACACTGCCGGCAATTATGCCGTTTTCATTCTTTGCGACACCTTTGCCGATAAACTGCACTTTTTTATCATTTTCAACTTTGGCCACAAGCGTTGTAACCTTTTTTGTACCCACATCAAGAGCAACGATCACACTGTCATTCTTAGGCATTACTCCCCCTGTTCACATTCTTGAATACTTTTCCTACTATAACCCTTATTTTTTTATCTTTTTCAGTTTTCTCGAAAATGTACTCTCCTGCCCATTTGTTTTCTGAGGAAAGTTTCCCGGATATATTCGAGAACATCTCTTTCATCGCAGATATCTCATTATTTGAGAACTCGTTCCCGAAAGCAAGATATGTCGTCATTGAATCCGGGGCCTCGCAATCAGCTGAAAAACCAGATGACATGTCAAATTTAATGCTTTTAATGCTGCACATTGATCTCTGATCGTTCCATGCCTTTGAGATCATTACGGCCGTAACGATCTTCTCGCCTCTCAATTTTTCACTTACAGCATCATTATCTATGTGGAAGAAAGGGAGAGCTGCCGTTGTCTCACCAGGGAAAGTTCTTTTAAACACTATCCCTTCAGAATCGGCAAACCACAGGGTGGAAACATCTTTCTTTTCATTTGGAGACAATGATGATCTTCTGCTGTTGACAACTATTGCAGGAACGAATTCCTCTATTACAATATTTACAGAATCCGGAAAGAGTTTTGTCACAAATGCCCTTTTCACCCAGCCGCTTGAAAGAAGATATGCCTCCATCCGTCTTTCATCCAGATCAAACCAGCTCTTTTCATTCTCAAGACCGGAAATGAGAAGCACCTCTTTTCTTGAAAGCATGTTGTTGCCGCTTATTTCAACGCGGTCATCCGACACTCTGACTATTTCACTTTGTTTCCATTCACGGAGAACCTGTGCTGAAAGTGTGAAAAAAGCCACAAATATGAATGTAAGAAAATAGAGAACAAATGAATAAAACAGTGTCGATGCTATTTTCTTAAACTTTTCCATCAACCGAGCGCCTCATTTATTAAAAGTTCTATGAGATTCAAATAGCTTAAGCCCCTCTTCTTTGCGATCATGGGAACAAGGGAATGTGATGTCATTCCAGGAAGAGTGTTGATCTCAAGCATGACATAGTCGTCACCGCTGACAATGAAATCGCTTCTTGTCACCCCTTTGCAGCCCAGAGCAGTATGCAGAAGCTGTGAAGCTCTCCATATATCTCTGCTCACCTTTTCGTTGTAATCAGGGTCAACAATGTATTTTGTGAGATCACTCATATATTTGCTTTCAAAATCATAAAATTCATTCGCAGGAATTATCTCCACATCGCCCAGAACTTCATTCATAAGAACGGCAACATTTATCTCTCTCCCCTTGAAAAATCTTTCACAGAGATATTTTTTGCCTTTAACCAGTTCAGAAACAGTTTTTTCCCATGATTCCATATCTTTAATTATGAATACGCCTCTGCTCGATCCGTTTACAGGGTCTTTGATAACGACTGGAAGATCAAACGGAGGCATAAGGTCGTTTTCAGCAGTGAACACTATTCCTTCAGCAACTCTGATGCCCAGTTCTTTCATAACTGCACGGCAGATTATCTTATCCATTCCGGCGGCACTTGCACTGACACCTGAATTAGTGTAAGGGATCTTCATCATTTCAAGAAGCCCCTGAACAGTTCCGTCCTCACCATACTTTCCGTGAAGTCCGTTCACAACAACTTCCGGCGAGAATTCCCTGAGCTTAAGATCAAGGTCAAATCCAGCATCAATAAAAACAGTGTTGACATATCCGCCTTCCGTCAAGGTTTTGTGTATCATTCCGCCAGTTTCAATGCTGACACTCCTTTCATCGCTCATCCCACCTGCTATCACTGCTATCTTTGTGTTCTTGTTAAGTTTACTCATACCAGAATTTCACCTCCGGACATAGCGTTATTCCAAACATTTCATTAACTTTTGCAATCGCTGTATCTTTTAGCACACAGAAATCATTGAACACGCCATTGCCTTTATTAACTACAATGTTGGCATGGTCTTCACTGAGTCCCGCATCATTGACATAAAAGCCCTTCATTCCGGCTTTATCAAGAAGTGCTCCTGCTTTTTCCCCTTCCGGATTTTTAAAAAGAGAACCCGCACTGCGACCTTTTATCTTTATTCTTCTTGAAAGATGGTACATCACTCTTTTCCTTACATTTTCAACAGAATCCTTTATAAGTACCAGATCTACGCCAAGCATGACAAAATTTCCTTCGGGCGGATTATCAAGAGAACGGTAACTGAACTGAGGAACAAGAACAGATACAGCACCGTTCTTCACATAATAGACCGACCCTGCAACATCATCCCATGAATAATCAGCCGGAGTCGCATTACCCATCACAGCTCCTCCGAGAGTACCCGGAATGCCTGCCATGAACTCAACTCCGCTTAGACCGTTCTTCATTGAATAATTTATAAGCATGCTTATGGGAACCCCCGCAGGCATGTAGGTTTTTACTGCATGTTCACTGACATCTTCAGTATCGCTCGTTCCTATCATTCCACCCATGTAAAGAACAGGTTTCATAACATGTCCGGCAATTATGTTGCTTCCACCGGAAAGAACATAAAAGTCATTGAATTCATGAGTAAATCTGACAATATCGTCTATGGATTCCGGGAAATAAAGATCGCATACGGCATCTTTTACCCTAATGGAAAGAAGGTTTCCGAACAGTGCGTTCTTTTTCAGTTTCATTTCACCCCCACAAGTTCAAAAACTTTGTTGAGGTCACCTGCTCCCGCAGCGATAACAGCTGAAACATGAAGTCCTTCAATGTTCTTCTTTATAAAAACACCTGCATCATCAACAGATTTAAAATAATAGACTTCACTTCCATTCTGTTTCAGCTCTCTGTAAAAACTCTCCGTATCAGCACCTTTAACCGTCTCACCTGCATTGTAGACAGGAAGAACTATCAAGGGTTCCACATATTTAAGAACTTCAAGAAATTTATCATAGAAAACCGTGAACCTTGACACCCTGTGCGGTTGGAAAATAAGACAGAAATTCCCATATTTAAGCTCTGCCTGTTCCACCAGAGCTCTTATCTCAGAGGGGTGATGCGCATAATCATCTATCAAGTCAACACCCTTATATTTTCCTACGACCTGGAATCTCCTGTCTACCACCGGAATCTCAGTCCAGAGTTTTTTAAAATCTATCTTTGGTATGGTCACATTTATTTTTTTAAGAAAGCTCAGTGAAGCAAGAAGGGCGGCAGACCTGTTCTGAAGGATATGCGCCGGCTCTCTGACAGAACCGACATAAATTTCCGTGTCATCAGAAAGAAGATATACCGCTTCTTCCTTTACGAAAAAATCGAGTCCTGAAACATTCTGGAAAGACCCGTTCTCCTTTAATTCGGCAACTGTAAGAAAAGATGACGGTGTGAACATTGAAAAAAGAGCATCACTCAGATCATAACCTCTTCCTATTATTAAGGTATCCGGCTCCCAGGAAAGAAGATACCGTTCAAAACTGTTAAGCATTTCTTCCGGATTAGAATAAAAATCTGCGTGCTCAAATTCAAGATTGTTTATCAAAAGGATCCCGGGGGTTGTTTCAAACATGGATCCGTCGCTTTCATCAAGTTCAATTATATATGGCGATCCTTCAGAAATATTTGAAACACCTCCGCTCTTACCGCCTGCATAAACCGATGGATTCAATCCGGCTTTTTTCAAAATGTGATATATCATCCATGTCGTAGATGTCTTTCCGTGACTTCCGGCGACACCTATAACATCTTTTCCTTCCATCATTTTTGATAGAAAGGTTCCTCTTGAAATGACCACTATCCCCTTTTTTAAAGCATATCTTATCTCTTCTGAATCCATCGGAACGGCACTTGATCTTACAACAAGATCAACTCCCTGCATGTGGTCTGAAGAGTGCCCTGAATAACATTTGATCCCTTTGGACTCCACCATTTTAAAATAAGGGCTCACATTTTCATCACAACCACTCACTTCATACCCCATTCTTTGTGCCATCAGAGCGAGTCCGCTGACACCGCTTCCGCCTATTCCGACAAAATGGACATGCATTCCGTTACACCTTTCCCGATAGATTCTTTTCAATATCTTCAGCAACTTTCATTGCCGCTTTTTCGTAATCAAGTTTATCAATATTCTGCTTTATCTTTGCGTTTCCGACAAGAAATGAATTAAGTGCAGTATAAAGCTTTTTCACCCTCATAGGCATGCTTCCGCCATCCTCGACAATAAAACCTATCTCCTTTTTTGCCACCACTTTAGCATTGTGTTTCTGATAGACATCATAATGTTCAGAAAGAGGGAGGAATATTCCCGGTTTATGCATTGCCAGAAGCTCTGACACAACATCAGCTGTGGGCCTTGATATTACAACATCAGCCGTCTTATAATATTTTCCCCTGTTCTCATACTGCATATAACAGAGGGCCTCAACTTGAACTTCGTCATAGAATCTCTGGATCGACGCAACATCCTTTTCTCCTGTTTCCTGAAGTATGAAAAACTCCTTCCTCATTTCAGGATACTTTCTGAACATCGTTCTTACGAGCTCATTTATCGAATATGAATCCTTTCTGCATGTGAAAATTACCAGAATCTTTTTGTTTGTCGGAATGTTCCTCTTTTCAGCCGTCATAACATCCTTTTCCACCGGAACACCTGCAACAAGCGCCTTTGACCTCGGCACGCTGTCTATCATTTCGGCAAAAGGAAGATATATCCGGTGAGCACAGGAGATGAATTCCTTGTTACAGTCAGACATTACAGCATTTGGTTCGAGCATGAAGATTTTGAGGTTCATTTTAACAGCGGCATCCATAATGGGAACAGATGTAATGCCACCTAAAGTAAGAACCGCCTGTATGTGTTTTGTAGAAAGGGTTTTCATTGAATTTTTAAGCGATGATTTTCTTTTGAGTGATCTGAGAAAATTACCGACAAAACCCTTCTTTTCAGGAAACTTGTCCACATTTACCGTTTCATATCCCTTTTCAGTAACGGTTTTTATAAAAGGAGAGCCATCCGGAAATGCAAACATCGACATTATTCCCCATTTTCTGAGAATATCAGCAACGGCAAGAGCCGGTTTCAGCCGCTCCTTCTTGTTTACTCCGGCGACAAGAATAATGAACCTTGTTCCAATTTTTTCCATGCTTCACCTCCTCAACTGCTGTAACGGTTATCAGCTGTCACAGCGTTTAAAATAAAACCCACCATCATCGAATACGCAAGCAGAGCGCTTCCACCGTAACTTATGAACGGAAGAGGCACACCCTTGTTCGGCAGACAGGATGTAACAACACCTAAATTGATGAGGGTTTGGAGAGCAAGCATTACCACGAATCCGGAGATAAGATAGAACCCGAATCTGTTGTGAACTGTAAGCGCAAAATAGCTGCCGGTTATAAACATCAATAAAAACAATATTATAAGTATAGTTACTCCTATAAATCCGAACTCTTCGCCTATGATGGCAAATATGAAATCGGTGTGAGCTTCGGGGAGATAGCGGAGTTTTTTCTGGGAATTTCCGAATCCCACTCCGGCAACACCGCCCCTGCCGAGAGAAACTTCTCCCTGGACCTGCTGATATCCGATGTTCTTTCTGTACTGCCATGGATCGAAAGACGCCTTTATTCTGTCAAGACGGTACGGTTTCATGAATACAAGAAATGCGGCTCCGGCAAGAGCAAGCACAATAAGTACAGCAAAATATTTAACTCTCATTCCTGCCATGAGAAGAATGAAAATAGCCACAGTGAATATTATGGCTCCGGTCCCGAGATCTTCAAATGCAATGAGTGAAACTACTATGAGCACAACAGCGAAAGGATATACCAGCTCCTTGAGTATCCCGATCCTGTCCCTCTTGTTGCAAATGACCTCTGAAAGATAAAGAACAACAGTTATCTTAGCAAATTCAGCCGGCTGTATCATCATAAAATGGAGATCTATCCATCTTTTCGAACCGTTTATCTCTGTTCCGATTATGTATGTTGAAATAAGGATAAGTATTGTAAAAATAAGGAGATATTTTATCCATGACCTTATCGCTTCAAGATTGACAAGATAGCTTGCGGTAAAGCCGAGAGATGCGATTAGAAGATTCATCGCGAGACCTTTCAGAAGCGGCAGCAGCGCATTCTGGATCGACGGGACATTGAAAAGACGGATGTTGAACACCATTACCATCCCGAAAACAACAAGAAGAAAGAAAATGGAAAAATAAAGTTTAAGCGCCCTTGTCACTTTTCAAGACCTCTTTTTAATTCAGCAACCCTATTTCTGAAATCGTTACCTCTTTCCTTATAATTCTTATACCAGTCATAACTTGAACATGCCGGAGAAAGAAGCACAACACCGTCATTTTTTGCAAGCATGAAGCTTTTCTCAACAGCTTCTTTCATAGATTCCGCCTGTTCAAGATCCCTGAATCCTTCAAAATAGCTTTTTATTTTATCTTTCGCTTCGCCTATCAGCACAACACCCCTGCACTTCTTTTCAGCAAGTATCCTCAAAGGTTCATAACTTCCGCCCTTATCAACTCCGCCGAGAATAAGAACAACTTTCCCGTCTTCAAAACCGGCCAGTGACATTTCAACTGCACCGACATTGGTACCCTTAGAATCGTCAATAAAAACAACACCTTCAAACTCATCAACGAATTCTGTCCGGTGAGCAAGGGGCTTGAAATTCTTAAGACATCTTCTCAATACATTCACATCGTCAATATAAGGGGTGACTCCAAGTACACAGGCCATTATGTTCTCAACATTGTGAAGTCCTTTGAGATAAAGATCGTCTATCTTCAATTCGCTGTTGCCGAAATAGATGCTTCCATTCCTGTATGAGATGTCGCCCGTACCTTTCACCGAGAAATATTTCTTTGCGACATTAACCGGTCTACACGCCGCAACAAGTGCTTCGTCCCCTCCGTTAAGGATAACAAGACCGTCAGGTTTAGTGAGTTTCGCAAGTTCAACTTTTGTAAGAAGATAATGTTCGTAACTGCTGTATCTGTCAAGGTGGTCCGGTGTAACATTCAGTATCATTGAAACATCAGGGCGGATGCTTTTGAGTGTTTCAAGCTGGAAAGAACTGATCTCGATAACCAGAAAGTCATAATCCCTGTTGACGCCTTCTATCACCGGCTCTCCGATGTTGCCGCAAAGGAACGCCTTGAATCCCGCCTCCTGCAGCATAGCGCAGGCAACTGAAACTGTTGTTGATTTACCGTTGGTGCCGGTAACAGCGATCACTTTCTCGTTATTCAGGTATCTTCCGGCAAGCTCCATTTCACCGATAACTTCCGTTCCCTTAGCCCTGAGTTCCATAACTACCGGATGATCTGACGGAACTCCCGGACTTATTATCACCGTGTCATAAGATTCATCCCTGTTGTAAACCGGATATGTTCCGGAAAATTTATCCAGCACACCTCTGTTGTCGTCATAAATTGAAACTTCATTTCCGAACTTTTTTAGAAACTTTGCAGATGATGTGCCCGAAACCCCCAGTCCGATAACTAACGCTTTCAATCAACCCCTCCAATCTTTTCAAGCAGATCGAAAATCTTCTCCATTCTGTTCCCTCTGGAGCCCTTCAGCAGGAAAACCCCCTCTTTCGGGAGATGTTCCGGAATATCGGTGATATCACCCAGAAAGAGCACCTTTTTTTCATTCAAAAAACCAGGTCTTGTTTTTTCGAACTCGCAACCTATCAAAAAAACACTTTTTAATAGGTTAAGATTTTTTAAATAATTTACAAGTTCTTCGTGCATTTTTTTTGAAAATTCCCCGAGTTCGAACATACTGCCCAGAATCAGGTATGTTTCAGAACCGCTTTTTCTGCTGTATTTTTCATAGAAATTTTCAATGGAACTTCTCATCGATCCGGGGTTTGCGTTATAACAATCCACAACAAATGTCCTGTTTTCCACCTTCCTTATTTCGCCCCTCATCGAAGGAAAACTGGCGTTTGTTACAACTTTCCCAAGGTCTGGTATTATCCCTTCCGATGCCTTGACCGTTACCGATGCAGTATAAAGGTTTTCGACCATATACTTTTCCAGATAATCAAACTCAGGAGCGATCTTTTCAGAATCAGAAGATGAATATTCAACTATTTTTCTCTTAGATCTGTTGCTTCCGACCCATTTTTTTATAAACTCATTTCCTGTATCGGCCACAACAATCCCTTTTGAATATTCAAATATTTCAAGTTTTGCAAGAGCAAGATCGTCCTGTGACCTGAAATTTCCAATGTGTGCCGTACCTATATTTGTTATAACAGAAAGATCGGGATCGGCAATTTCGGTAAGATGGCGGATCTCTCCGGCATGGTTCATCCCCATTTCGAGAACAAGAGCATCGATATTCATCGGAGTGTTCAGTATCACAAGAGGCAGACCAATGTGATTATTAAGATTTCCGCTTGTCGCATGGACACTTTTAGAAAGAAGTTGAAGCATCGATACAGTGAGCTGTCTTGTCGAGGTTTTTCCGCTTGAGCCGGTAATTGCAAAAACAGTCCCTTTAAAAAGTTTTCTTCTTTCTTTTGCAAGTGCACTTAAAAAATCGAGAACATTTGGAACTTTTATGTAGAGATCGTTTTCAGGAAGATCCTTTTCCCCTGCACAGAGAACACCTTTTTCAAGAAGTGCAGGAATAAAATCGTGTCCGTCAACATTTTCTCCCTTGAATGCAAAAAAAAAGGAATTTTTCCTGCAACTCCTTGAGTCTATTGAAACATTTGAAATAATTCCCGGTGCAAATTCTTTTCTGATACCGCTAGCTCTTAATACCTTTTCAATCAGTGCTGTTGTGAACATTGTGCAACTCCTTTAGATATTTTTCGATCTCTTCTCTATCTGAAAAAAATCTTTTCCCTTCATGAGTGATCTGATAATTCTCCGCCCCTTTTCCTGCGACTATCAATGCATCTTCGTTTGTTTTTATAAAGACCGCTCTCCTGATAGCTTCAGATCTGTCGTTAATTATCTCGATCACACTCTCTGAGGGGTTGCAACCTGCCAGAATTTCTCTAATGATGTTTTCCGGATCTTCGCTTCTTGGATTATCGTCCGTCAATATGACAATATCACTGTATCTTGTAGCAACTTCACCCATCAAAGGTCTTTTTCCTCTGTCTCTGTCGCCACCGGCACCGATCACAGTTATGACCCTTTTGAATATTTTCAGATCTGTGACAGTTTTAAGAATGTTTTCAAGTGCATCCGGAGAATGGGCATAATCCACAAATATCGATTCTTCTCCGATCTGTTCAAGACGGCCCGGCACTGAAACCCTGCTTCCGATAGATTCAAACGCCATCTCCCTGCCGGCTAAAACCGAACACACCGCAAAAGCACATGCTGTGTTGTAGATATTATATTTCCCGAGAAGGGGAATTTTAACGGTTTTGCATAAGCCCTCGAACGAAATATCCACTGTACTTCCACTGCTATCGAGCTTTTTTATAAATATCTTAAGCTCTGCATCATGGCAGGATTCCGATATTCTTATACATTTGACACTATCGCAGATCTCTTCATATAACCTTTTCCCGAAAATGTCATCATAGTTTATTATGGATACAGCCCCTTTTTTAAGGTGTTTTGTGAAAAGTTTTTTCTTTGCCTGAAAATAATTTTCAATATCACCGTGAAAATCGAGATGGTCTCTTGTCAGATTTGTAAATACCGCAACATCAAAAAGCGTTTTCTCTATTCTTTCCTCTTCAATTGCATGACTGCTTACTTCAGATATGACAACTTCTGTTTTGGCTTTCTCCATTTCGTTAAGCAGAGAATACCACTTCCAGTTGATCGGCGTGGTATTCGGAGCATCAAAAGTGCTGCCTCCGTACCTGTAACCGAGAGTTCCTATCACTCCGCATCTGAAAATGCCCGCCAGCATGCTCTCTATCATGAATGTCGTTGATGTTTTTCCGTTTGTTCCGGTAACAGCCGCCATTTTCATTCTTAAGTCAGGATAGTTGTAAAACGCAGGAGAAATGAGCTTGAGAACCTCTTTTACAGAATTAACTCTGACATATCTTTCCATCTTCAGCTCTTTTTCACCCACGACGAGACCTGCATTCTTTTTTATCACCTGTTCGGCAAAATCGTGACCGTCAGCTTTTGCCCCTTTTATGCAGAAAAAAACTGTTTTTTCATCAACTTCCCTTGAATCGGCAGTTATTCTGAGGAGTTCTCTTTCGTCTGCCGTTGACATCTCTTTTTCAATGTGACTTGAAATAAGTTTAATAAAATCAGTTGTTCTCATTTATCTGCGGTTCCTCTGTTTCAAGCATTATAACCGTACCGAAAGGGACAAATTCGCCCGGTGCAGGATACTGGTTTACGATCTTTCTTGACGGATCCCCTGAAAAAAGGACATCAAGGCCTGTCTTGTTTGCTGTCTGAAGAGCTTTTGTTGAATCACTATTTATGAAACTTGGAATTTTTATGAAATCCATCGCTCCGCTTTCCTCCGATTCCTTTTCTGAAGAAGCTTCGACTGCAACACCTGTTATATCTTTTCCGGGCATATCAGGGATAATGCTCTTATCCTTTGCCTTTCTGTCGACATAAATGCCGTACAACGGAAGAGATCTCGCCGCAATATTTCTAAAGACAGGTGCGGCCACCGTTCCTCCGAACTCACGGCCTTCCGGCTGTTCGATCACCACCATTATTACGAAAGCTGGATCATTGCTTGGAACTGCCCCTATAAAAGAACAGACAACCTTGTCCCATGAATACTTTTTAGCAGTAAAATCAAATATTTGAGAAGTTCCGGTCTTGCCTCCGACCTTTATTCCCTCAAGTGCTGCACTTTTTGCAGTACCCTCTTCAACAACACCTTCAAGCATGCTGACCATTCTTTTGTCCGAGCTGAATTTGAAAGCGATCCTTTTGGGTTCAGGAACAGTCTGAAAAAGGATTTTCTCGTTACTCGGGTTAACTATTCTGTCAACGATCACCGGCTGCCAGAGCACTCCCCCGTTGTAGACAGATGCATACGCTCTGGCCATCTGAACCATGTTTACTGAAATACCCTGACCGAATGAAATGTTGCCTTTGTCGATCGGATACCATTTTGCGGCAGGTCTGATCGGCTTGAACGATTCACCCGGAAGATTGATCTTTGTCTTGGTTCCGAAACCGAAATCTGTGAAATAATCATAAAGCTGTTCCCTTGAAAGACGGTCCGCGAGCTTTATAGTGCCGATATTACTTGAGTTTATAACGATATCTCTAATACTCATCCATTCATAGGGATGAGAATCCCTTACCCATCTTCTGCCGAACGAGAATCTTCCGTTCTCGCCGAATATCATCTCACCTGGCTTTGCAAGATTTTCATTCAGCACGGCAAGTATCGAAAAAACCTTGAATGTAGATCCCGGCTCAAAAAGGTTGGCTATCGTATAATTTCTTCTTTCTTTGGGAGAATATTTGAAATATCTGTCCGGCTCGTAGGTCGGATAGTTGGCCATCGCAAGGATCTTCCCTGTTGCGGGCTCCATAACAACAACTCCACCCCAGTTCGCTTTTGTCTTACCCATCATTTTTGTCAGTTCTTCTTCAGCTATGAACTGAATCCTTGAATCAATTGTGAGATAAATATCGGCACTGGATGAATCGTCAAGCTCTTTTTCGATCTCAAGTGTGCTTTCTCCTGTACTGGGGATCGTAAGCCGTCTTAATTTCTTTTCCTTCCCGGCAAGAAATTTGTCATAGCTCATTTCAATCCCCTCAAGACCGACATCGTCATTTCTCTGAACGAACCCGAGCACATTGGCAAGCATCTTCCCCTGCGGATATGTTCTCTGGTATCCTTCAAGATAAATTATGAAACCAAAATCTCTGAACATATTCAAATACTTATCCTGGAGCTCCTTGTTGATCTCCTTGGACATTTTCATTTCTTTCAGTTTTTTTCTGATATTGTTCTTCTGTTCTTTCAGCCCTTTGACACTGTCATATTCCGCATTTTTTAAAAGGTAATAAAAGTGTCCTTCCCTGTTGAGTATTTCATGAACCTTTTTGATGTCGAGCTTTAAAGATTTAGAGATAATGACCGCCATCTCATCTTTTTCAATTATGTTCTTTGAATCAACCGCAATATCTATCTTCGGTTCGCTTACCGCCAGCGGCTCTCCGTTTCTGTCATAAATCGCGCCCCTTTTTCCTTTTATTATCTTAACAACTTCATCATTCGTTGAATATTCCTGAAGTTTTTCATGTCTGATTATCTGAATAATGTATGCTCTGTATATTAAAAGGATGAATGCCGCAGAGATGAATACTGCAAAAAACAGATATAGCTTATTCTCTCTGGGCATAAAGCACTCCGCTACTGGATCTGCATGACTTTATCAAGTGTAACAACGCTCAGTTGAAGTTCATCGGCTTTTTTCATCAGTTCGGCAGACGAGCTCATTTTAATGTATGCTCCGTTGACTTCATTCTTTTTCAGTATCAGCTCCCTTTTCATTTCAATACGCTTGACTATCTCGACATTCTGACTGTTTCTGAACGCTTTTATGTAGCTGTTAAAAAGCATCAGCGAGCCGGCGACAGCCACCATAACAATGAAAACTACCACATCTTTAGAAAAAAGCATCATTTTTGTCTTTGCCTTTCTTACGCTGAAGATCGCTTTTCCTGATCTTTCGGCCTTTTCTCCTTCAACATGCACAAATCCCGTCATGACACACCTCTTAATTATAAAATGAACTTTTCGAAATAAGTCTAAGTTTTGCGCTTCTTGCCCTCGGATTTTCACGAATTTCTTCTTCACCTGCAGAAAAAGGACCTGAAATCGTCACAGGAGAAAAGGAATATGGAACTTTGTCATTATCATTAATATAATAAGGAACATTGTTCTTTCTATCCTTGAAGAAGTTCTTTACAGCCCGGTCCTCTGTGGAATGAAAAGTAATAATTCCCATTATTCCGTTTACTGAAAGCTTGGAAAATCCCTTTCTGAGCATTTTTTCAAGCTGGCCTATCTCATCGTTAACAACCATTCTTAAAGCCATGAAGACCTGTGTGGCCGGATCGATGCCCTGCTTTCCGTATCTTTTAACACTTCTTACTGCATTTGCAAATTCGGATGTTGATGTCATTCCCTCTTCAGCACATTTTTTAAGAACTCTGGCAACTTTGCCGGCTTCTCTTTCCTGAGCATATATGCTTAAAATGTTCTTTATTTCCGACTCCTCGGTTTTTTTAATGTATTCCAGGGCGGTCATTCCGCTCTCAGAGTCCATTCTCATGTCAAAAGGTCCGTCTTTCTGTATTGAGAACCCTCTTTTAGCTGTATCAAACTGATGACTGCTGACACCAAGATCGGCAAAAATAATATCGACATCGTCTCTCTTCATTAAAAAAAGAACCTTATCCAGTTCGCTGAAGCTTGATTTTGCGACAGTCACATTATCCATCCCTGCAAATTTCTCCTTCAAATGACTTACTGCGTCAGGATCTCTATCAAGAAGAACCGCTTTCATTGAAGGATATTTATTTATCATTGCCATTGCGTGTCCGCCGCCGCCTGCAGTAAGATCAAGATATGAACGGGGATCATTAAGATTCATTAAATTAAGGACCTCGTTCATGAGTACCGGCTTGTGGACAAAGCTCATCTTTCCCCTTTTTCCCTTATTTTCTTCCTTGCATCGTTCATGAAGTTATACATCATATCAAAATCGTTATCGTCCATCACAAGTGAAGCATCAAAGACCTCTTTTGCCCATATCTGGGCTGTTTCTATGCTCCCGGCCAGAACGACATCTTTTTTGATATCGGCATAATCAAGGAGGTTCTTTGAGAGCCGCAATCTGTTCTGATTGTCAAGCTCCACCGTTTCAGCAGTTGCAACATACCATTTGAGCATTTTGTTCCTCGCCGGTCCGATCGGAGACTCATCGATGATCTTCATCTGCTCCGTCCAGCTCTCAACCGAAAAGATCTCAAGATACTTCTCCTCTGAAAGACCCTTGGCAACTACAACTTTGTTGGAATTTTCAAGCCCCAGAGGTGCATACCACAAAGACGGGAAAGGGATTCTCCCCTTCGGGTCGAGCCGGTAATCTTTTCTGCCGTGAAAAAAAGCTTTTGTAACCATTTGTCACCACTCTCTAACCATTTGATTCCACTTTTTACCACAAACTTTTTCCAAAAGCAACTTTTTTTATTTGTTTTAAGTTATTTTTATTATTAGCTGGTTTTGGAGGAGAAATTCCATTTCATTTTAATTGAAAAAAAACGGTGTGAAGGTATCATTGTTTCGGAGCACTAGTTTATGGAAAGGTAAATGAATCCTGATATTAACAAATTCATTCACGATGTTTGTGATAGACTTGAACAGAATTCAGTTGAATATATGATCTCGGGAAGCATCGCCCTGAATTTTTATTGTATTCCAAGAATGACTCTTGATGTTGATATTGTCATCGAACTTGAAGAAGAAAAAATCGATGCATTTGTTGCCATATTTCCTGATAGTTATATTGATAAAGATACTGTGAGAAGTGAAGTCAGGCGCAAAGGGATGTTCAATGTCATCCACAATCAGACCGGCTTTAAGATTGATTTTATCATCAGAAAAAATTCTGAATATTCCAAGCTTGCTTTCAAAAACAGAAAGATTAAAAAGGGGAGCGGAAAAGATTTCCGGATAATTGATCTTAATGATCTGATAATTGCAAAAATAATGTGGATTCAGGATTACCAGAGTGAAAAACAGATGAACGACATCAGGAATCTTCTGGATAATTCTGAAAAGAAAATCGGGTATATAAAAAAATGGTGTGAAGCGCTTAATTTACAAACTTTCGGGTTGCTTGACAATGAATGACACCCCGAAACATATTTTAAAAAAACAGCTTGAGATCATTAATAAAAGATCTGACGCCGAAAAAATTGAGAGATGGCTTGAACTGACAGAGCTTTCAAGAACCATTATTCTGGATCAGCTTCGTGAAAAGCACCCCGAAATGAGTGAAAGAGATCTGATAGCCGAACTTTTCAAAATATTTTATAAAAATGACTTCACACCCGAAAAACTGAATATCATCGCAGAATCCATAAGAGAATACAAAGTTTCTTAACATCGTATACAGACCATCGTGTTATTCTTAATTCACTTGTTTCATCATATTTGGAAGATTTACTTTGCATCATAGGGGTCAGTTATTCCCTTTCAAATCATAGGGGTCGCAAATCATAGGGGTCTGGTATCATAGGTGTCGCCATAAAATCATAGAGGTCGCCATAAGTACATATGTTTTTACTCCGTGGAATGATTGCATTCGCTTTTAAATCCTTTTTAATTTGAACAATTACCCTTCTCAATTTTCTCAAATCCTCCTATTCAATGCGTAAGCAGTATAACTTGTTTCATCATATTTGGAAGATTTTCAAGGCAGGCACCGTTATGTCAAGAAAAATTATTTTAAAAATTGATTTGGAAATGCAGTTCTGATATATTTTCGGACTATGCTG
>ERZ795031.1024-NODE-1024-length-31044-cov-15.286037_pt1 | contig 31044 bp, 26 predicted proteins | sample MGYA00375123_ERZ795031 | MGnify/ENA primary metagenome ERZ795031 (study PRJEB30166, sample SAMN05720159) | activated sludge metagenome | isolation source: anaerobic digester from wastewater treatment plant | place: USA | collected 2015-04-21 ...
TCTGTTAAGGCTATAGAAGTGGCAGAAAAAAACGTTAAGCACTTAACCGCTAAAATATGGAAAAACGCAACCCATTCGTTACCAATGGAATATTCAGAAGAATTAAACAGCGAAATCATACAATTCATTGAAAAGAACTGCAACTTTTAAAACGAAATGATAAGAAATTATGGCGTCGAGAAAAGAATATTTAGATTTTATTTTAGAACAATTATCCGATTTGGATGACATAAGTTACGTAACAATGATGGGAGAATATATTCTGTATTACAGAGGAAAAATTGTAGGTGGAATATATGATAATAGATTTCTTGTAAAACCTGTGCAATCCGCAATAGATTATATGCAAGACGTAATATATGAATTGCCGTACGAGGGTGCAAAAGAAATGCTGTTGGTTGATAATGTTGATAACAGGGATTATTTGACAGGATTATTAAACGCTATATTTGATGACTTACCTGTTCCGAAATCCAAAAAGAAGAAATAGGTGAATTTGACAGGAAAAGCTATATTATGGCATAATGTAAATATAAAAGTTACGATATTGTGTCCAGTAGAAAAAGTCTGGAATACAATTACCGACTTAAATAATTTTTCTTGAGTCAAGAATAAAGGAGTGAGTTTAAGATGAATAATAAACTTATTGATTACAAAAATGAAAAAATGTATTAAGTATCTGAATTTGGTTTTGGTTCTTTTAATTCTTTCTTCGTGCCAGGGGAAGCGTCCGGTCGATTATGTAAATCCGTTTATATGTTCGCAAGGCGATCATGGGCAGTGGCTACCAGCTGCACTGGTCCCATTTGGCCTCGTTGAGGTTTGTCCCGATACTTATCCGGGAAGCCTGACTGCTGACGGTGGTTTCGCGCACTCAGGATATGATTTTTCTGATAGCCAGATTCGCGGGTTCAGTAACTTTCATAAAGGAAGTTCGGGCGGTACCAGCATTTGCGACCGTTCCGGTTTACTTTCACTGGTGCCATTTATCAATGTACCCGACAGTTTTTATATTAGCCCTGTTTTGAATATTGATAAGAAAACCGAAAAAGCCACACCTGGGTATTATTCTGTTACCTTGCCCGATGAGCAAATTCATGCTGAATTGACTGCAGAAACGCATGTCGCGGTACACAAATATTCCTATCCGGCACGACAGGTTGCGCGCCTGTTTATTTATGAAGGAAACCGGCCCCGTTCCAGGGGAATATCATTTTCGCCGAAAGGAAATCAGGAAATTGAGGGTATCCAGTATTGTTATGGCGGGATTTATTTCGTTATGAAATTCAGCTCACCGATTCAATCTACAAAAATCTGGAATGGGACAATGCTCACAGAAGGGGCAACGCTCGAAAAACAGCTTTCAGGGGGGCTGGTTTGCGAATTTGGCGACTTGCAGGGGAAACCACTGGAAATCAAAGTAGGTGTATCATTAACCAGTATGGAAGCAGCCCGGAAAAACTTGGAAACGGAATGTCCTGACCGTATTAATTTTGAAGAAGTGAGAAAAAATGCGCTCGAGGAATGGAATAAAAAACTCAGGTTAATTACGGTCGACGGAGAAGATGAATATAAAACTATTTTTTATACCGCACTTTACCATACATGCTTTATGCCTCAGGTAATTACAGACGTGGATGGCACTTATCCCGGACTTGATCAAAAAACGCATCAGGCCGACGGATATTTACACTACAGTAATTATGCATTCTGGGATGATTTTCGAACCAAATTTCCGTTATACACGCTTTGGCAACCCCAGGTTTATCGCGACATAATTAAATCTCTGCGCGATTTGTATGAACAGGCCGATAATTGGGGAATTACACCCGAAAACAACCATACACCTCATCAGGGAGAAGGTTTCCGGCCAAGCGGAAAGAACGGGTTTCAGGCATTCAATACTTGCCGATACGAACATATGCTGATGACTATGACCGATGCTTATTTTAAAGGACTTTTTGACCTCGACCTGAAAAAGGTTTATCCGTACATACGTAACGAGGCAATGGTACAAATGCCGGAGAATTATGATTCAATCGGTTATATCCCGGCCCGGCCCGACCAAACCGGAGAATTTTGCTGGGATAGCTGGTGTGTTGCACAATTGGCAAAAGAAATTGGAAATGAGACAGATTATAATTACTTTATGAATCGTGCAGAGTACTGGAGAAATACATGGGATCCGTCAATCCGTTATTTTCGTGCCCGTGCTGCCGACGGCACCTGGCTCGATTTTCCGGAAGACCCAAATATAAACCGGGAAAAATATACGTATGAAGGTTCCAAATGGCATTGGCGCTGGAACGTAATCCATGATGTGCCTTCGTTAATTGAAACATTTGGTGGGGAAGAAGCTTTTCTGAAAGAACTGGAGTATTTTTTTGATAATGACTTATATACAGCCGGAAACCAAATCGATTTGCAGGCACCGTTTTTATTCAATATCGCCAATGCTCCCTGGCTGAGCCAGAAATGGTCGAGGAAGATCCTCACCGAACCAATCATTCAGAAATACGGTACACATGGTTTTTTCCCTGAACCGATTTTTGATCGGGTATATAAAACAACTCCCGATGGTTACCTGGAAGAAATGGATTGTGATTATGGTTGTATGGCTGCCTGGTACAATATGGCCGCGATGGGACTTTATCAACTATGTCCCGGCAATCCGGTCTATCAGCTGACTTCTCCCATTTTTAACAAAGTGGTCATTACGCTGGATCCTTCAGTTTATCCCGGAAAACAGTTTATTATTGAAGCGAAGAATCAAAGCAGGGAAAACAATTATATCCAGTCGGCAACATTAAACGGGAAGCCATTGAACCGTTCGTGGATTACCCATGAAGAAATTATTAGAGGAGGTAAATTGATTTATGAAATGGGAGCTGAACCAAACATAAACTGGGGAATAGCAAAATAAAACACAGAACGCCCATTCGCACAACAATTATCAACATCGTTCTTTTTATATCAACAATGGCAAAGTATCAGAACTTTCCCGCTTTTATCATCAAAATAAACAAAAAGAGATTATTCAATAAAAACAAGAGAAATGTCAAAAAAGATTCTGTCCTTCATTTTACTAATTCTTTCCCTTGGGCTGGTTTCTGCAGAAAAAAGTTCAAAACCTGTTTTAAAGTTCAATCAGAACGGGAAATTTAAGATTGTACAGTTTACGGATATTCATTTTCAGTATGACTCCTATCGTTCCGACAGTGCGCTCAACCTGATGAAACAGGTGATTCGGAAAGAAAAGCCGGATCTGGTCGTTTTGACCGGTGACGTGGTGTGTTCAAAAAATACAGTAAAGGCTTGGAAGTCATTGTCTAAAATTCTGATCGACGCCAAAGTTCCATGGGCTGTCATGCTTGGAAACCATGATGTTGAGTACGAACTTACCGGGCAACAGATCATGGAAACAATTGAAGAACTGCCTTACAACCTAAGCGTTAACGGGCCGAAAGATGTTTCAGGAAACGGCAATTATATACTTAAGGTACAATCTTCAAAATCAACTGAAACGGCTGCCTTGCTTTATTGTTTCGATTCTCACTCCAGTTTTAAACCCGAAACCAATACCGGATCATATCAGTGGTTCGATTTCAGCCAGATTAAATGGTACCGGGATCAGAGTGTAAAATTCACCGTACAGAACAGCGGAAATCCTCTCCCTGCACTGGCTTTCTTTCATATTCCATTTCCTGAATACAAGGAAGTATTGGGTAAAAACACCACCGTAGGTATACAAAAAGAATCAGTCTGTTCCCCTGATATCAATACAGGAATGTACGCGGCAATGCTCGAGTGTAAAGATATCATGGGCGTCTTTGTTGGGCACGACCATAATAACAACTACATCGGTTGTTTGCATAATATATGCCTGGCCTACGGGAATGTGACCGGCAGACAGTGTTACGGGGAGATAGGGCGTGGAGCTCGTGTAATTGAGCTCTACGAAGGTAAACGAAAATTCGATACATGGATTTTAAAACTATATGAATGTGACAGGGATAAAGATATTTGGAACGCGACGAATGATTATGAATCGAAATTCTTTGTAAGTTATCCGGATTCATTTTAGGAATTCTGCCGTCAGGAAATGATTTAGGACTGACACAACAAATTTATGGCCTGGATCTTCACTCGCGGGATGAAACGATTGGAAAGGTGGAAAACAGATTTTTCGGAGGAATTTCCAGCTTAATTTGAATAAAACCGTGGATGAAAAATTAACAAAATCAGGCATAAGAGCATTTCTGGCACCAATTCGTTGGATAATTGTTACGGGACTTGTTTTTTTCCTCGCTTCCGGAGAAATAAATAATATCAGAGTATGGATATATATAGGGGTTTATGCTATTGGCGGACTAATTGTCGGTGTTATACTCATAAATAAGTCTCCTGGACTATTGAATAGCAGAGGAAAGATGCAAGAGGGAACAAAACAATTTGATAAATATGTTATCCTAACCTACTTTTTCTTTGCAATTGTAATAACCCCTTTTGTTGCCGGAATTGATAGAAGATTCAACCTTGTTGAAGTATTGCCTTTCTTCTGGTTATATATTGGTATTGTTCTATACATATTTTCAACAATATTTTCTACATGGCCAATGCTTCATAATCCATTCTTTGAGAGTACCGTACGAATACAGGAAGAGAAAAATCAAAATGTGATTAATTCTGGTCCATATAAAATTGTACGACATCCGGGATACCTTGGAATGCTTTTGGGTTCAATTTCATTGCCTTTGGCATTGGGTTCTGTACTTGCATTTATTCCCCTGTTCATCATGATTGTTTTAATTTTTATCAGAACATATTATGAGGATAAGATCTTACAGAAAGAATTGGCAGGATACTCAGAGTATTGCAAAGAAGTTAAATATAGATTAATTCCTTTTCTTTGGTAAATCCAGTGATTTATGGATTTTTGGGTTTGGAAAACAGAATGGTTTTTCCAACCCTCCCGGCGGCGGGCACATTAACAAAACATACACCGGGCTGATGTGAATAATTCAGGAACGCTTCATAACATGTGTATAGCTTAGTTAAAAGACAATACATATCCAAAACATATTGACCTTCTCTGATAATAATCGTAAGTGCTCTAGGAATAATCCATAATGTAAATTATGATTTCAGGATTTTTGGTATTGAGAGTATTGAAAATCACATAACAACAATGTATCAGACAATATAGTCATTTATAGATCGTCTGTGCATGAAATCTTTAAAAGCCTATTTTGAATTTATTCAATTTGCATTTACCAAATGCAGAAGGAATATGAAAATCAGGATTTGTTACCCGGGGATGTTTCCAGGAATACCAAATCACCGAATCTTCATTTTCTTCCGTGAAATCAGCCCTGAAAATACCCAAATAAAAACCCTTTTTAAAATCAATGTGCAATTTTTCCAGCTCAATCAAAGATACACGTCCCTCCACGACATAGCCCGCGGGCGTTATTCTACTGATAACAGCAAGGTGTTCAAAATCCCATGAATAATCGAATTTCCTATAGAATTGTGCCGCATAGTCCAGGGTATTTCCATTGGGAGCAATTTCTATACAGTAATATTTATTGAGATCGGGAGTTGGGCTAAAGAATATCTCAACCCTGTCTCCTTCTGTAACCACAAATTCATCTTTGGAGTCTTTACAGGTAATGGTTTTGTCAATCATGCTGAAATAGAAATTAAAATATTGTCTGGAATGAAAACATTTAAAGACCGTGTGGTCTTTTGCCGTTGGCACCCAGGGAGAACATAAATCAGTGATGGTCGTTGCATTGTTCCATTCACTTTCTTCAATGTTCCCGTCCACTTGAATTTCCGAAGCTCGGTGTTCAATTAGCAATATGTCCGGTTTCGTGTCCCGACAACCCTGTCCACACGATACCAGAACAAGTAAACTAATACCAAAATAAATATTTCGCATCGAACTCATAAAAATTACATTATATCCTTGTTTTAATACCTTTTCAATGTAGAGCCATATTCTTTTAACACCTTGATAGTTTCCTCGCGACCATACAGTTCAAAATAGTGTTGATGTAACATCCATGTGGCAAAAGAGGTAAAAGAGCGTATCCCTAAATTTCGGTACAATTCAATATCACGCCTGCAATAACCGGGATTCCAGGGGACTTTACTCCATTTATCCCTATCCCATGAAGAGAACATGGAGGCATCCAGCCAATATTCCAGCACGTGTGCGGTTTCTTTCGGGAAAACTTCCAGATTTTCTTTCAATGCTGAATATAGTTCGGAAGATAAGGGTACTTCATAATCTCGTTTAATTGGTGCGAATTCGAGGAATATGCCTTTATCCGGTTTTATGTTTCCCGGGGCTTCTATTGTGCTCCTGTACGCTAAGTGGGCTAAAGTGGCTTTAGGATTAACTTTACGAATAATCTTTAACATCCTGTTCTCGTAAATTAAAGCTTGCTCACTTTGTGAATAAGATTTATATAGGTCACAATGACAAAATCCATCGGGAGAATCGTCAATCCAAAAGAAATAACGATTTGTAGTCGGTTGCATCCATTCAAGCAATCCGCTTACATTTTTTTCGATAACGCCCCAGGCTTCCTCTGAGGAAAAACAGATATTGAGATCGTTTCTTCTTTCGCCATTGCTATCCATTCGAAAATATTCAGGATGATTATCAAATAAGGAGCGAGGCAGGATTTCTTGCAACACATGACATTCATATTCCAAATCTATATTGTTTTTTTTGCATAAGTCAATTAATAATTGACCCTCGGGACCTTCAAGGAATACTTTCAAGCTATCCAGGTTTTCTGTTAAAGTATTGGAATGTAGTCCTAGCAGATTAATATCCGTCTTTTTCAAAATGTCAATAAGCTTCTCTGATCCGAGAGAGCGTATATCACTTGGATACAAAATGATTCCGCGAAAAGCCTCCTTTGAATTCGGTGTTACACTACAACTGCAATAAAAACAAATCGGTATGAGATATGACAAAACAGATGTAATAAAATATAGTCTATGCTTCATATGCTTATTTTTCATCAGTATATAATTTTTATTTCAATGGTCTGATCATAATATAATTTTTATTTTAATGTATGATGCCTGTCTATCGGCAGACAGGGAGTCTATATGTTTGAAAATTAAATATATACGTGTTCGTGTATTTGATACATGTGGGTTTTATAATCACAGGTATTCATAAATTACTTTATATTATAAACTATATTGTTATAAAAAGACTATTTTGCTGGTTTGATATACTGTTTCAGGTTCTCAACATAATCTTCAAATGCTTTAATTCCTTTGTTTGTTATTCTAAGAGAAGTGTTCTGGTAGTTATTTTTAAAGGATTTGATCACATCAATATATCCGGCATCCTGCAATTTTTTGATCTGAACACTGATATTGCCTGATGTGGCATTGGTTATATCTTTAATCTGATTAAAATCAACTTCCTCATGTACCATTAATAGTGAAATGATGGCAAGTCGTAATTGCGAATGTAGTAATGGATCTAAATCTTTATACATAACTTTCTTTATGTGAATAATTAATCACAATGCCAGGCAAGACAATCCCTATCAGGGAAACAATTGAGAGAACCAAAGGATGGTATTCCATGCCAATAAAGAAAGAGCAATATGCAATGAAATTTACTATCAATCCCAATGCAGTAAACAACCTGTTTCTGATTAAAACCCCGGTTAAGAAAGGCCACAGTGAAAACAAGATCAGCATGAATGGAAGTAAAGCAATATCAAATTTTTCCCAAAAGAAAAATCCGGCAATCGTCAGATTAAGACCCAATATTACACCAAATAAAGCAAGCAAAGTACCGATAATATTTTTTGATTTAACAGTGCTTCTTTTCTTTTTATAGTAAAAATAGGTAATAACACCGGCAACCGGCATAATAAAGTATGGGTAATAGCTGACTTGATAATATTCAAGTTTGAGAAGTATGAATTGGCCCAAACTGGAAATAAAACAACATAAGCCAATAAAAATGAATGCAAACCCATTGTCCTTGAATCTTGACTTAGCCTCCAGTATTATATTGGTAATTAAATCCAGGCTTTCTGATGGTGTAAATTCTTTGTGTGTCATAATATATTTTTTGCAAATATAAATTAATTTATAATATAAACAAAATATTATTGCGAGTATTTATGAAAGAATTCTGAGATAGTACCGCATATATGCTTTTTATTCTACTTCGGGGAAAACCGGACCTTCGTATTCTGAATCATAACCCGCTAATTTATAATCATGTGAACCAGTTCGTCCCTGTTCTATCAGGCATATTAAGCAAAACAAAGGATTCGTATATTGCAATGGTTATTGCGCATAAAATAACAGCAAACATGACAAAAAGGATTATAACAGCATTGATAATCTTAATTGGCTTAAAATCATACGGACAAGATGATAAAAAGCAGTTTATAGGATTGAATATTTTACAATTACCGGCTTCAACTATTAATTTCAATTATTCGTTCGGGTATAAACCATTCCTTACCCCGACAATTGACATTGGATATGCATTTGGATATAACCAGAATTACGATTTGATTGGCATCTTTCTGACACCGCACGTTAAATTGTATGATGGTTATTCGATTGATAAACAATCAGGCGGATACCTTAAGCTTGGAGGATATTTTAATCTGCGTAAGGACTTTGAAAAACAAAATTTCTTTCATCTCGGATTATTCTTAACAAATTCAATTGTTCATGAGAAAGGATTGTATTTGTCTCCGATTGATTCAAGACCATATTCTTATGCAGACAAGATTGAGCACACAGTTTTCTTATTTGGTATTAGCTCATCACTTGGATACGAATTTAAACTAAGTAGTCGGTTAAAAACACATATTGACTTTCAGCTTTCGTTTCCAACTGACAAATATCTGGATCTGTACGGTTACTCTAATTTTATTCCCGGAATGGGGTTTAAGGATACGGAGGGAAAATGGTTTCCAATGGTGATATTAAACTTAAAATACATATTATGAATTTTGCAAATATGAGGGAGAATGTAGGGCGGGGGTAGTTTGTTCAAATAACAAGCCACTGAATTCCAGTGGCTTGTTATTTTTTGTCGCGGTGCGGACGGGACTCGAACCCGCGACCCCCGGCGTGACAGGCCGATATTCTAACCAACTGAACTACCGCACCAATTCAAAATTGCGATGCAAAATTAAAGGATTTTTTGATTAGTCAAAATTTATGCGGTGAAAAAATGCCGATTTTTCGGGTTGACCTGCAGATCAGATCTTTTCACCTTTCAGATTTGTCCCGGTACCATTATTTTCTATTACATCCACGATCCTGTTGAATATTAATCCGACCGCTTTTGAAGCAAATGCCGTGTTGGGATGCGAATCTGTATCGGATGTCGCGTATTCTTCCTTAAGGTATAGTCCGCCTTCAGTCTCAAGTTCATAGAAATCCCAGATATGAATGTTGTCATCCGGCAAATCCCATTCCTGTTTGACCCAGTTGAAGAACTCCCTTGCTCTGGTAGCTGATTCTTCAGAAACTGCCCCTTTTGCCAGGGCTGCTCCGGTCCATACAATGAATTTCGTATTTGGAAATTCATGCAGCTTATCCCTCAGAGCGTCATACTGCAGTTTGTAATTGCCCAGCGACTTGTAATCCGAATTGATATCGGCAGAATCTTTGTCAGCTTGTATGTCGCTTACCGGAAAACAATGCTTGAATACAATGACCTGATACTGTTTCGTAAGCATCTCCAGTGTTGGTTCCTCCATATATGGTTCATTTCCGGCATTCTTTACCCAAATGTTATAGTAGTCATATGGATAATTATGCCATCCGTATGGGGCTGCTTTGGGAAACGAGGTTTCTGTTATCAGATAGTTTTTGCCCTTATCCTTGTTGTATTGTTCAAAAAGAGCAGGCAATTTAGCCTGACTGCCAAGTTTGTCGGCAAGATTCGGACTTACTCTTTTGACAGCCCTGGTGAAAAGAGAAGCTTTTTCTCCCTGCCAGATTACTCCCCCGGTACTGTGATGAATGTAAAGTATGTTCATATCAGATGTTTTTTCTTTTTCCTTGCATGAATTTAATGAAACAACCAATATAATCAGTATGGCTGGTATTAATCTTAACTTCATGATAAATTGTCTTTATGGTTTCTATGTTTAGCAACTTAATTAACAAATATAAGCAAAAAAGTTGTCAGAACGACTTATTCAGGAAGAACGGAGGATGAAAAGAAGCTGAAATTCACACTTCCGTAATTCCGGTGCTCAAAAAAGTATTTATGGTCTTTAAAACTGAAGGATCTGGGGTGCTCAAGGATTAAGAATCCATTAGCTTTCATAATCCCTGAACCTATTACCAGATCGGGTATGTCTTTAAGCCAGTCAAGGTCATAGGGAGGATCGGCATAGACAATGTCATATTTAAACTTGCATGTTTTTAAAAAGGCTTTTACATCAATGTGAACAGGTTTGATATTCGTAATTCCCAGTTTCTGTATGTTCTGCCTGATGCCTGTGATGTGTTTGCGCTCTTTTTCTATCATATGAACCACTTCGGCTCCTCTGGATGAAAACTCAAATCCGATTGCCCCGGTACCCGAAAAAAGATCCAGCATGCTTACTGATTCAAAATCAACCCTGTTGACCAATATGTTGAAAAGGCTCTCCCTGGCAAAATCAGTGGTTGGTCTGATTTTCAGTCCTGAAATCGGAGTAATTATCCTGCCTTTATATTTTCCTCCTATTATTCGCAATTCGCCGCGCTGAAAAGTAATAGAAACCTGTGGAGCTCCGCCTCGCTTAAGACGTAACTGAAGGTGTAATTTCCCTGAGGCAGCGCGAAACGGACATCATTAAGATAAGCTGAAAACCCCTGTACCAGGGCTTCCTTTTCCCGGGTCTTGCCACTCAGATAGACAGTCTCGTCCTGTCTTATATTCATTTTTTTCAGTACATATAATACATAGTACTCGATATCCGACCTGCTCCTGAAATAGAAAGTGTTGCAGAACCTCAGTTCATTGGGGTCAAAAATGACAGCGTAAAAATACTCTTTCTCAAAATGTATGTGGATATTATTGCCGGTCGACCTCTTGTTGAAATTGATGTATTGAAACAGCGGCTTCAGTGAATGCATGATATTTGCTTCGGGGAACAATCCCCCGATCAAATCTGCAATTCCTTCCTGAAGCGAAAAAATATTGTAAATATCAGCGTTCTTTATCTTGTCTATCAACACTTTCTCCCTGTCGTTCTTTTTCTGGTTGAAGTCGAGATATTCCTCGTTTCTTGAATCTTCATATAGTGGTCCGGGAACAAGGGTAGAACGTGACGTTGGCGTTATGATGCTGGTTTTTCTGAACTTTTTGGTGAGAAAGTCATCTTTCTTTATTATCTCAGACAGTCTGTATGGATCGAACCTGGAATTGTCCTCGGGTTCATATGACCTTAACATTACGAACTTGTTCCTGAGAGTATCCAGGATGCAAAAGGAAATATCATCGGAACTCATCTGAACAGATAGCTCATAGTTCTCGGTGGCATTGATGTCAAGCGTCTCGTCAAATAGTTCCAGGAATGGCATGGTTTGGAATGATTTCAAACAAATGTAGAAAATATCAACGGGTTTGCAAGAAGGAAGGAGGAAATTATATAAGTGCGGTTCTCGGTATGAGGCTCGCGGTCTTACTTGTTTTGCTTGCCTCCTGCAGATTTTTATACTAATTTCGTACATTTCACTGACTGGCATTGACTAATCCGGTAACCGACAACTTCCTGTAATGCGCGATATCATAATATATAACGGTCTCTGTAAAAACCTCGGCAACACCCCGACTTCCGATCAGTCTGTGGCGCTGAAGCTGATTGCCAGGTATATAACTGAAGGTAGCAATGATGTTATAGTCCTGATCACTGGCTATGCAGGAACCGGTAAAACAAGTGTGATAAGTGCCATAGTCAAAACACTGGATCTTCTAAGAATGAAATCGGTATTGCTGGCTCCAACCGGACGGGCGGCAAAGGTACTTTCATCATTTGCAGGAAAGCCGGCATTCACGATTCACAAAAAGATATATCGTCAGAAATCGATGAAGGAGGGTATAGGAAGCTTCGTCCTTGACCGGAACCTGAGTAAGGATACTTTTTTTATTGTGGATGAAGCATCGATGATATCCAACAGCTCCAATGACGATTCGGTTTTTGGCAGCGGCCGGCTTCTTGAGGATCTGATTGAATACGTTTATTCAGGTACCGACTGCCGGCTTATACTGGTAGGGGATACCGCCCAGCTGCCTCCGGTTGGCTCGATCCTGAGCCCCGCTCTTGATCCAAACGCCCTTATGAAATTCGGATTTGGCATTATTACCGCTGAACTTAAGGAAGTTGTAAGGCAAAGCGAGACCTCAGGCATACTTATGAATGCAACCAGTATCAGGCTACAGATTGCTGACGGAAATCTTGAGCGGCCAAAACTGGATTGTTCAGATTTCAAAGATGTAATCAGATTGTCAGGAGAAGACCTGATTGAGGAGATATCATATGCTTATGGAAGATGCGGGCTGGAGGGAACGATAATCGTCGTTAATTCCAACAAACAGGCTAACCGTTATAACCAGGGGATACGTAACAGGATCTTTTTCAGGGAGGAAGAGATATCCCCGGGCGATATCGTGATGGTTGTAAAAAACAATTATTCCCTTGCGAGTGAGGAGGATCCGGATCGATTCATCGCGAACGGAGATATTGCCGAAGTGAAAAGGATAAGGAAGTATGAGGAATTATACGGCTTCAGGTTCGCGGAAATGGAACTCTGGTTCCCCGATTATGACATGGAAATAGAATCCAAAGTGATGCTTGATGTCCTGAATATGGATACTCCGGCTTTACCTTCCGAAAGAAACTCCGAACTATTCAGGAATATCCAGGCTGATTACCTTCATCTGAAAACCAGACAAAAGCAATATATGGCCGTCAGGGAAGATCCGTATTTTAATGCCCTCCAGATCAAATTTGCTTATGCGGTTACGTGCCATAAGGCTCAGGGCGGTCAATGGGAGAGGGTCTTCATCGATCAGGGAATGTTCAACCGAACCGAAATCACTATTGATTACCTCAGATGGTTTTATACAGCCCTTACAAGATCGACGGACAGGGTTTACCTGGTTAATTTTTCAGATGATTTTTTCTGACATTTCCCATGTATCCCCGGGAATGAAAGGCCTGGTACAACGGTCACTGTGCAGGCAGAATAAAGCATTATGCATATTTTTGCTGAGGGATTGGGAGGGATCCGCTGGTAACTGTAGAAAATTCTTTTTTTCAGATTTGCCGGAATAATCCCGAATTGTATATTTACAGGACTCAATTTAAACTGAAACCATATGGAAGAAAAAGACCTTGTATACCGTGGAAAATCGAAGGATGTATTCAATATCACAGAAGGCCCCCATGCCGGCAAATACCGGTTTGTGTTTACAGATAAAGCCACAGGGTACATTGAAAACGGGAAGCCTGTCTTTGATCCTGGTTACGATGTGGTTGTGGGAAGTATACCGGGAAAGGGTTCCATAGCATGCAGATTTGCCACGTACTTCTTTAAGTTGCTGAAAGACAAAGGAATTCCCACGCACTATATTGATACCATTTCAGAAAATGAAATGATTGTCGAACCGGCACTTCCTCTCGGCATGGCTGTTGAATCGCCGGAATTCAAGGGATCTGCACCTTTAACCAACCTGGAATTCACCTGGAGGAACAATGCAACTGGCAGCTTCTGGAGACGGTATCCCTTTGTAAAACCCTGCAGGAATATTCACAGGGTTGTTGAAGCATGGACCAAGGGAGACGCTGACATCCTGATCACTCTTGAAGCCCTTGAGGAAACAGGAGCAATGACCAGGGAAGAGATTGAATTTAGTGTAAAGCTGGTCAGTGATATTGCAGAGATTGTTTCCGTTGAATTTGCATCTAAGGGACTTCATGTTATCGACGGAAAATTTGAACTGGGACGACTTAAGTATGGTGACGGCAAAATTGTCCTTATCGATGAAATCTCTCCTGATGTGCTTCGCGTTTGTAAAGGCTATGCCCCCGATGGCAAGGGAGATTGCACCGTGTACAGGGAATGTGCAGTTACGAATTTTTCCGAAGGAAAACGTACTATAAAAAACAAAAAGCAGGTAAAAGCGGCAGATTTTATAAATATCTTCCTGTAGGACTTCTGTAAGCAGCAACAATAAGCAATAAACTTTTTAAAAGTTATACATATATGAAATCCTATCGAAAAGAACTCTGGTTCGAAACAACCACCCGTCGTGCTTTTATCAACATCACTCCCGAGGTTGAAAAATGCCTTGCCGAATCAGGCATTAAAGAGGGTCTGATTCTTGTTAATGCCATGCATATTACAAGCAGTGTATTCATTAATGATGATGAATCCGGGCTGCATCATGATTTTGAGGTGTGGCTCGAAAAGCTTGCCCCGGAAAAACCATATTCCCAGTACCGGCATAATGGATTTGAAGACAATGCCGATGCCCATATCAAGAGAACCCTGATGGGCAGGGAGGTGGTTGTGGCTGTTACAAACGGCAGACTCGATTTCGGACCCTGGGAACAGATTTTCTACGGTGAATTCGACGGCAAAAGAAGAAAACGGGTGCTTGTCAAGATTATAGGTGAATAAAAGGGACCGTTTCTCTGATCGGGCAATATGTAGCTTGCCGGATGTTTGTATTCTATTTGTTATCTGATTTCATTTTCCTTGTAAAGAAGTATACCACTAAAAGGAAAATATCCAGATTGTTTGTCAAATGTTTTGTTTCTATCATAAACGTGTGATTTTCGGTCTCCTGATGTTTTAATATTCCTGACTCTCATTCAGCTCCAGATGCCGGTTAATTTTGAGTCAGTATTTCAGTGATCTTCCGCAGATTCGTTGAAACGCCGGAATGAGTAATGCCACAATTGTAAAAATCGGGATCTTCGTATTATATGTTTTTCCCCAGTTAGTGTTTTACAATGAATTTACCCGATGCAACATGCCTTGCTCCACTTGAGATGTTAACAATATATAATCCGTCACTCAACCCTGTTGTTATTATCTTATCAGGAAATCCTTCATTTATATAGTCAAAATCCTTTTTGAATAAAACCTTCCCCCACGAATTTAGTACAGTTACAGTTCCAGAAGGTAATTCCATATCGGGGATGATAATATTAAGAATGTCAGACGCAGGATTAGGATAGGTGCTTATTAGTTTCGGGGAGCTGATAGATGACTCTCCTTCAGGAGGTATTGTATTCCGGGTGCGCACTAAGACTGTTCCATTGTTTCCTACAACATAATACTTGTTCCCTACTATATAAGAGCCATTTAGTTTAATATTAACAGGGGATTCGTCTCTTTGCCATCCGCTTTCGTCGGTATAGGTCATAATCGTACCACCATGTCCTACAGTGATGCCATCATTTTTTCCCGTGAAGAATATATTTGTCAGGGCAGGTAACATTCCTTCAATTTCGATCCTCTGCCAGCCTGTCCCGTCTTTGCGGAAAATAGTTCCAGGTTTGCCGACAGCCCATACAATATCGATTTCGGGAGATGCCATACCAGCTATTTCAACATATCCGGGGTCGAATATTTTGGTAAAGCTATATGAATTACGATATATGACATCCATAATCGGAACAGTCAGATTCTCACGTCCGCCGGCAATCATCGGTGTTCCGTTATTCAGTGCAATGGCATAAAAGTGCCAGGGAGTTTGTATTTCAGCCTTTTCCCAGATGCCATTTCTGTATGATAAAAAAGTACCGTTATTGCCAACTGCATATACGTTACCGGTGTTGCTGAAGCAAACAGTATGGAGTTCCTGCTTGGTAGGACTCTCTATTCTTTGCCAGTGTGACCCTTTCAGGTGGAGGATAGTGCCACGCGCACCAACAGCCCAACCTTCCGTCTTGCTTAATAGACAAACTGAATTAAGCTTTTCATCGGTTATGGCAGGATATTCCAACCATGAATTACCGCTCCGGTATAGCATTGTTCCCTTGTTCCCAACAATCCAGCCTGTTGTTTCCTCTGTAAAAGCAATAGAGTTAAGGTGATTCTTTGTCGGAACGTCTATTGCATTCCATTGTGCAATAGAGTTGATCACAATCAGTGAAGCAGAGACGGTGGTAAATAATACTTTCTTTATCGCTTTCATTCTTTATGGAATATCATTAATCATTGATACATATGTTTACAGGTATAACTTTGTTTTGTACCCTGGGCAGGCTAACCAGTCTATGAGTAATCTGGCCTCCTGCTTCAGTGAAAAGATAACATTTAGTCCCCATGTCATTAATGCCTGCTACTGAGATAGTTACCAAACCATTGTTTGAACCCACAGCCCTTATTACCAGGTTGCTTTTTGCCCTGATATACTTAACGGCATCATCAGTTGACTTGTATTCAGGGTTATAGGGCGAGACACCGGTGGTAACACCTGATAGTATCTGATGCCAGTCAGAGGAAGTCATTGTTAACTGATCTTCATGAGTGAAAAGCACAGGAAGAGTCATGCTGTTCAGGGACCGCCTCAGATGGCGGACACCCCTTGCGATTACTGAGTCAACACTGCCTGTGCCAGGATACCATTCATACTGTGAAGTTGTTGTTCCGTCATCTCCTATTTCGGACAGACAAAGGAAAAACGGGGTGTTCAACCAGTTAATGCTGTCGGCATAAAAATGCGGTACTCCCGTTCCGGCCCAGCCATCCCTGTTGATCCTGTAGGGTTTGTTATTAAGCCAGTTTCCGGGATAGGGAACAGGATCATAAGGGATCTTTGTTCCAAGGAACTCCACCCCCATATCCCTTATTCCAGGTAGAGCATCGGCAGTGAGATAGTAATAATGAGGCACCAGAAAATTGGATATAGCAATGCCATTTGTTGTAAATGTATTTCTGGCTTCAATTACATTTTCGACTGCCGAAAACTGAGGATCCGATGACATATTATAGTAGATCAGACGATGGTATGTGAAAGAGTGAGGAGAAGCAGTAGCCAGATTGTTATCAACAAATGTTTTTAATTTGGGAAAGAAACCGTCAGGGTCATGCCCTTCAGGTACTGTAAAAACCCCTACCCAGGGTATAAGCCCGTAATTATTGCAAATACTTATCCATTCAAGATTGAACATTTCTCGACTTCGGTCGTCAACATCGTCCACCCTCATTGTTACCATGGGGGGCAGACCCTGCATAACAAAAGGCTTTCTTGCTGCCCATACAATTCCCCTCCATAAGAGGTCGTCCATTCCCCAGACAGGTCCCAGATATTCGTCAAAGGTCCATTGGTATGAGTTCCATTTTACTATGCGGCCATCACCATATTCAGCAACTTGCATCAGAGCTTCATTATTATCGCTTGTGCCAAGTGATGCCAATACGGTGTTATCTATAAGATCGTAGCTGTAGGTCCCGACTTGTAGAGGAGCTTTGGTTGCAATTGTGTCATTTGCAGGATTATAGATATCATTAGTATGGGCTTCAGTGATATAATGTGTTGTATTAAACCTGATCTCTGATGAGGAAAAGCCTGGATGAGAACCCACATGTTCACAAAACGCGCTTGGGAAGTCAAAAAGATGCGGATCAAAACTGTATAAGCCAGTACCTCCGCTTATCGCAGTTTCCAGTTGAGTCAAAGGGTATGCATTAGTGTATACCTCTCTGTGGCCCAAAATTAGAAGGGCGTAGTCGCTTAAATCCGGCAAAGGTTCAGCGCTGTTGACATCATAAGTATCATAAGGGATACCGAACCAATCGAGATATGGTTTGATAAAGTTTACATAACCAGTGTAATATAGAGTAGATCCTGAATTGAACATTACCAGTGCATTCCTGTTATGGCTAACCGGATTTATTCCTGAGACCGTTACAGTTATAGGGGTCCCCGACGACAGAGGATGACAACCTAAAGCATCAGTAACTGAAGTAATTTCAAATTTATAAGTGCCGGCCGTCAGCAATCCGGTATTGATGTCTGCGCCGCTTTGATAGTTGGGTATTGTGAAAGAAGATGTATCGTTTATTGTATATTCAACCGTATATGGGGGAGTGCCTCCAGTGATATCAACAGACAGGTTAGTTGATGTATTATCATAAATGGATATGGAACTTTGAAACTGGGCCAAAGGGAAAGGGTTGTTAACATTAATGAACACAGATGATGTATAAGATGTAAAGTCTCCGCTCATGACGGCTCTTCGGTAGTAGGTGCTGGAAGTAATGGAAGGTGGTTGGTATTCTGGGCCAGTTGCTCCGTCAATGTCAACCCAGTTCTGATTATCAGCAGAGGATTGCCACTGATATACATAATTACCAGATCCGCCTGATGCAGGTACTGACTCTGTGAGAGCAGAGGGCATTGAGTTATAACATGTAATTTGGTTTTGTCCGGCCGACCCTGCTGAGAATGGCACAAAAACCACATCTCTGAAGAAGCATTCTTGCGGATGAAGAAGCTCCTGTAAAGGTACAGTCCCAATGCCTCCCCCTCCGGATCTGATGTATCTTATATATTCGTTTGAGACGAGAGGGCTGAAAGAATTACTATGAGACCAATACTGATTGTTTTCACTGTTTGTAACGCTGACAATATAATTCCGGTTTGCCTCGACTGTCAGCGGGGCAGGAAGATTGAATTCACGCCAACCCTGAGTGCCTGGGGTAAATGACCAGTCATAGGGTCCGGCTATCAGCTCAAATACTGATTGATCATTCTGTCTCCAAAATCTCACCTGGTGCAGTCCGGCTTCAGCTGAACATGTGAAAATTCTTGCACTTACAATAACTCCATTCACAAGAGGTTCAAACTGGGTCCCAAAATCCCATCTTATCCAGGCATAAAATGAGTTCGGAATCTCTGATGTGAAAAGGGTAATTGGATTCACGGATATTCTAATCGCGTTTCCGGCAGTTGATCCGCATGCTGCATCAATTACCCATTGCCTGAACCACCTGTCTTCAATCAATGCGCCAGAACTGTATTCCGGTGCAGAAGCTCCTGTAATATCTGACCATGAAAGCCCGTCATTAGATACTTGCCATCTGTAGGAATAGCTGCCACTACCTCCCGATGCTTCTGTGACTTGAATCAGCGGAACAGGTGCTGTGCCATTATATATCGTCTGATCAGTGCCAATTACAGGTGCAATGAGATCAGTGGCGACACTAATAGATACCGCATTTGTTGTAGCGCTTGCTGAAACATTATCAGTCACGCGGCAACGGAAATGGGCTGTTTTTCCCAGAACAGGAGGTGAATAAGTTTGCCTTTGAGCTGTTGTACCCGTGATGTCGTACCAGTCTGAACCGTTGTTTGATCGCTGCCAGTGATATGTGTATGGAGGAGTTCCTCCTGTTGGTTGTATCAAAAAGCTGAGAGTCTGAGGAGCAGATCTGTAGCATAAAACCTGGCTATTGCCTATCTGGCCAGGAGAAAGCGATTGACCAAAAACAATAACATTGACTGACGCAAATATAAGAAAGGCAACAACTTTATGCATACTTTGGAAGTTTTAATGAGTGAAAGTAATCTGTTGCACAACTTTAGCAAAGAACAGAATAAAATTAATATATCTAAGGTAAAAGGAAACGAATTTTGACAAGTTGTTTAAAAAAATTGATGAAAATATCCTGTATTGATTTTAGTTGTATTGCACTTTGTTTATCAGTGAATTAAGCGACTCATCAATTCTTCTCTTTTAGCTATTCAGACCTGTTTTTTTAAAATGCAGGACTATGAACTACTATATTTGTTTAGTTCCGAGATCCACATTATTTTATCTATTAGCTGAAGCCGTGCGTAATGTAGACAATGGCTCAATCAAAAATTACATTTTCTCATTACGAATCTGAAAAAAATATGAATTTGCTTTAATTGTTTCACGGTAAAGTAAAACGTATTTGCATATTAAAGTTAAAATTCAAAAAACTCATCAGAAAAACCTGAATCTGTAACTTTTTTCCACGGAAAACGTTCATAGAATGTAAAGACATAAGTCAACATGATTTGATGAAAGCCTAACTATCTGTAAACAAATGGATTTAAAATGTCTTGATTCAGGTTTTTATTGTATTCAGGATATGATTAACTTTGACAGAAATATTTATATGATGACAAATCGTATTCTGCTGCTTCTATCATTGATTCTTTTAACGTTATCCTGCAGACCTGAACAGTCTGTCTCATTGCCTGTAGTTAATACGGATTTTGCTACTGAAATTACTGATAATTCAGCTAAATCAGGCGGGAATGTTATATCTGACGGCGGAACTGAAATCACGGCAAAAGGTGTCTGCTGGAATACTACAGGGAATCCAGCATTAACTGATTTTAATACAAATGAAGGTCAGGGATCAGGTAGTTTTACAAGTAATCTGACAGGCCTTACTGAAGGGACAAAATATTTTGTAAAAGCGTATGCCACTAATTCAGCCGGAACTTCCTTCGGGGAGGAAATAGACTTTACAACATTAACAAAATCCGATGGCCAGATTATAGCAGATCACTCTGTGGTTGACCGGTATGATGATATTCCTGCTGCTTATCTTAATGAGGTGAAGAAGATGTGGGTTTCAATAGCCGGTGAATCCCACAGTCAGGCTTACAGGGCAGGCTTGTTGTTGTTGGAATCATTAAATTCAGCTTATTCTGTTAGTGTGCTTGAATCCGGGACACCTGAACCATATACAACATCCCATCTCAGATTTAGCGGTGCGACATGGGGCGATAAGGATAATTCGTCAGGATGGATCTATAGTTATGGTGAAGAGGATTGGTATACAAATTCAACAGCCATATCCAGGACCAAAGCAGGTTTGCTGTACTGCAGGAACAATGGTCCTGCCCTCACGGCATTGGGTTTTGGCTGGTGCTGGGATGCGACCTGGCAGAATGACGTAGGTGGTAGTTATGATCCTGTTTATCATACAAGATGGGCCGGAGCATCAATGGGAGGTCCTGAAGGTAATCTTAGATGGGGTCTGGATGCAGAAGATAAGGCATTGACGGGTAATTCGGTTTGCATGGACACTTATATTAATGCTACTCAATCCTATATAGATTATTGTGCGGCTAACAATATTCCTACAAAGATAATATGGACAACAGGGCCTGTGGATAATGAAAACAATTGGGCTATTGGAGAGAGTGGTTACCAGCAATACTTAAAATGGGAGTATCTCAGGAATCATGTCTGGAGTCTGAGTGAAGCTTATTTTTTTGATTATGCAGATATCTTAAGTTATAATGACGCCGGGGTTCAGGCTACAACAACATGGACGGATAATAGTGGAACCTTGAGGACTTTCCCGATAATCAGTCCTGAAAACATGACAAGTCTGGACCCAAATTATCATATTGGTACTAACGGAGCTATTAAACTGGCAAAAGCCATGTGGTGGCTGCTGGCCAGAATGGCTGGTTGGGATGGTAAATAATTATTCTTTGTGCTATCGAATTTATTAGTTTGAAGTCCTTTTGTAAGGGGAGTTTATTTTTTATCGCTTTCCCATGCCCAGGTAACAACCGGTTTTTATCCATGAGCCGGCAAACCTATTTCAATAGGAGGCTTAGTTATTCACGCCAACTTCATATCCGCGATAATCCCTGATATTCTCTCTTCAAGCATTTTTTCAGTTGCTTCCAGCCTGTCGGCCGAAACCAATGGGGCATTGACGCTGAAGTAGAACTTTATCTTGGGCTCGGTTCCGGAGGGCCTCACGGAAATTTTAGAGCCGTCATGCAGGAAGAACTGGATAACATCCGATTTCGCAAGCTCTATCTTTCCGGTTTCACCGGTCAGGCAGTTGGTCGAAACCAGGGTTGAATAATCATTCATCTTTACAACCGGACTGTTATTGATTACCTTCGGAGGATTGCTCCTGTAACCAGCCATCATTGCCTTTATTTCTCCGGCGCCTTCTGCTCCTTTCCTGACAATGTTGATAAGTCTTTCTTTGTACAGCCCGTATTCCAGGTAAATATCCGTCAACTGGTCAAACAATGTCTTCCCATTCTCCTTGGCAAAAGCTGCCATTTCAGCAAATAATGCACATGAAGCAACAGCATCCTTGTCCCTTACATAATCACCGGGTAGGAATCCGTAGCTTTCTTCACCTCCTCCTATATACTTTTCCTTTCCTTCAAGTTCTCTGATCCGTTCAGCGAAGTATTTGAATCCGGTCAGGACATTGTAGCATTTTACATTGTAGCTCTCGGCAATCTTATCCATCAGATCGGTGGTTACTATCGTCTTGATTATGTATTCATTTCCCTTGTACTTGTTTTTCGCCTTGTACTGTGATAATATATAATGTATCAGAAGAACGGCAGTCTGGTTCCCGTTAAGGAGAATGAACTCATCCTGTGGATTCCTGAGTGCGATCCCAAGCCTGTCAGCATCAGGATCAGTGGCCATCACAATTTCTGCACCTATCTTTTTGGCTTTATCTATTGCCATTGAAAGTGCTGCCGGCTCTTCGGGATTAGGAGATTTTACCGTGGGGAAGTTACCGTCGGTTATATCCTGTTCAGGAACGGTATGAACATTCGAGAAACCATAAAGCCTGAGAGCATCAGGTACAAGTATCCCTCCTGTGCCATGGATAGGAGTGAATACTATCCCGGTTTCAGAGTGCTTCCTGTTTATTTCCGGATTGATGCTTATCTTGAGGATTTCGTCAAGGAAAAGCTGGTCAGTCTCTTTTCCTATTATTTTGATTTTGTCCTTCTTGCTGTCAAACCTTATCTGCGACACCGAAGTGATTTTCCTTACTTCATCGATAACACCCTTATCATGAGGAGGTACAACCTGACCGCCGTCGTCCCAGTAAGCCTTGTATCCGTTGTATTCGGGAGGATTGTGGGAAGCGGTTATCACAACACCGCTATTGCATCTGTAATGACGGATTGCGAATGACAGTTCGGGAGTGGGTCTGAGATCCTCGAAAAGAAAAACTTCAAATCCGTTTGCCGAAAAAATGTCGGCTGCTGTTTCTGCAAAATACCTGCTGTTATTCCTGCAGTCGTGTGCCACTGCAACCCTGATTCCTGTATCTCCAAAGGTTTTTATAAGGTAATTTGAAAGTCCCTGTGTCGCCATTCCAAGGGTGTAAATGTTCATCCTGTTGGTGCCGGCGCCCATGATTCCCCTTAATCCGCCGGTACCGAATTCAAGGTCCTGGTAAAAGGCATCGACGAGCTTTTTTTCGTCTTTTTCAAGCATCTCAGTGACTTCCCCGCGGGTTTCTTCATTGAATTCAGGTGAGAGCCATTGCCGGGCTCTGGATCTGATTTGGTCGAGTGATAACATATGTCGGTTATTTTAATTATTATTTCTATTCTGTTGATTTAAGTAATATCTCCATACATTTTTTCAGGCTGCATCTCCAGTGCGGTATTGTCAGGTTATATGCTTCCTTTATCTTGCTTTTGTCCAACACTGAATAAAACGGTCTTTTGGCAACTGAGGGAAAATCCCTCGAAAGTATTGCATTCACTTTGCAGTTCAGTCCAGCTTCCTGCATTATCTCCATAGCAAAATCATACCAGCTGCATACTCCCTCATTTGAATAATGATAAATACCCGCAACAAAGGCAATCTGGTTTCTGATTACCCTCGACACGATATGCATGATTGCCTCAGCCAGATCACCTGCATAAGTGGGTGTTCCAACCTGGTCGAAAACAACATCTACCGATTCCCTTTCCTTCCCCAGCCTGATCATGGTCTTTGTGAAATTGTTCCCGAACGGTGAATAAAGCCATGATGTCCTTATTATCATGGTTCTGTTATGAAGGAGTGCGTATTTTTCACCCTCAAGCTTCGAACGGCCATAGGCCGACAGGGGATTGACAGCTGAAGTTTCGCTGTATGGAGTATTGGAGGAACCATCGAAAACATAATCGGTCGACAGGTGGATCAACTTGGTTTCAGTCTTTTCAATTGAATCTGCCAGATTTTTAACTGCCATGGCATTTATCCTGACAGCAGTTTCAGTGTCTGTCTCCGCCCTGTCAACAAAATTATAGGCAGCACAATTAATGATCCAGTCAGGTTTATTCGCCGAAGTGAATTTCTTAACCGCTTTCGGGTCAGTCAAGTCAAGTTCGTCGATATCAGTAAAAATAAACTCATATCCTGAATAGTTTCTGGATTCAGTTTTTATTTCACTGCCAAGCTGTCCCGATGCTCCTGTTATAAGAATAACTGCCATGATGCTCAACTAAAAATTCATCTCTGCTTCCCTGAAAAAGGGTTGTTTCTGGTCCTTGGGACTTATAACCGGTTCAATTCCTTCTATCCTCCAGTTAATGGCGAGGTCCGGATCATCCAATGAAATACCCCGTTCATATTGCGGATTATAGAGGTTGTCGCATTTATACTGTATTACCGCAATATCACTTAGAACGGAAAACCCGTGAGCGAAGCCCTTTGGAATGAACAACTGTGTCTTGTTTTCTGAATCGAGTATCACACCAAACCATTTTCCAAAGGTCTTTGAATTTCTCCTCAGGTCAACAGCTACATCATATATTTTTCCCACAACCACTCTTATAAGTTTTGCCTGAGCAAAAGGATTCAACTGGTAATGGAGTCCTCTGATAACCCCTTTTACCGATCTTGATTCATTGTCCTGGACCGGATTAAACGGTATTCCAGACATAAGAAAGGTCTCAAGCTTAAAGCTTTCAAAAAAATAGCCTCTGCTGTCACTGAATACTTTAGGCTGAATTATGTACAATCCCTCAAATCCGGTTTCCGATATTTTCATTGATATGACTTAATAATATGTAAATCCGTCTATTGTCTGGATATGCTATCGTGAGCTGGCAAATCCGTCTTCCTCGTTTGCTATTTTCAGGAGATATCTTCCATACTGGCTCTTTTTTACAGGTTCCGCAAGCGAAATTAATTGTTCCCTGCTTATAAACCCTCTTTTGTAGGCAATTTCTTCAATACATGATGCCTTGAGTCCCTGCCGCTGTTCAAGCGTGGAAATGAAATTAGCTGCCTGCAGCAGACTTTCGTAGGTTCCCGTGTCGAGCCATGCCATTCCCCGGCCCATTATTCTAACCTCAAGCGAGCCTTCTTCAAGGTATAGATGGTTCAGGTCGGTTATTTCAAGTTCTCCACGTGCTGATGGCTTAAGAGATTTAGCTTTTCCGATTACAGTATTATCATAAAAGTAAAGTCCGGTTACCGCATAGTTCGACTTTGGATTTTCCGGCTTTTCCTCAATGCTCACGGCTTTCATGTTTCTGTCAAATTCAACCACTCCGTAACGTGTCGGGTCATTTACATAATAACCGAAAACAAGAGCCCCTCTGGTAAGTTCAGCCGCCCTGAGCATGACATCCCCAAAACCTTGTCCGTAGAATATATTATCGCCAAGTATCATGCAGACATTGTCGCTACCGATGAATTCTTCCCCTAATATGAAAGCCTGTGCCAGGCCATCAGGTGATGGCTGTTCCTTATAGCTGAATCTGACTCCTATCGATGATCCGTCGCCCAACAGATTTCTGAACCCCGGCAGGTCTCTTGGTGTCGATATAACAAGTATCTCCCTGATCCCGGCCAGCATCAGCACCGACAAGGGATAATAAATCATCGGCTTGTCATATACCGGAAGCATCTGCTTCGAAATAGCTGTAGTAATAGGGTAGAGGCGGGTCCCTGATCCCCCTGCCAGTATTATTCCTTTCATTATCTGATGATTATATCATATTCCTATAGATGTTGCAAGACCCGGGTTTTGGCGGGTTGAAGCAAGTTCAATATTGCGGCTCAAGCCTCAGGCCTTACTTTCTTCCTATTCCATAATAACAAAAGCCCTTCTTTTTCATCTCTTCCGGATCATAAATATTTCTTCCGTCAAAAATGGTCTTTTCATGCATTAGTTTCGACATTTTTTCAAGATCTGGAAGGTGAAACTCAGCCCATTCGGTCAAAAGAGCAAGGGCATCCACGCCTTTTATGGCATCATAATGATCCTCAGCATAATAAACACTGTTCCCCAGTTGTTTCCTGGTCTCGTCCATGGCAGCTGGATCGTAAACCCTTACATTCACGCCGGCGTCAACAAGTTTTTTTACAAGATATACAGCCGACGACTCCCTTATATCGTTTGTTTTTGGCTTGAACGATAGTCCCCACACACCGATTGACTTAGATTTCAGATTATTTCCGAAATGCCTGCTGATTTTGTTGAATATCACGTTTTTCTGAAATTCATTGGCTTTTTCCACAGCAGAGATAACCTTGAGATCATATCCCTGGTCGGATGCGGTTTTTATAATTGCCTTGACATCTTTGGGGAAACAGGATCCGCCGTAGCCGATACCCGGATATAAAAACCTGTTTCCTATCCTGGGATCGCTTCCGATTCCCTTCCTGACATTGTTAATGTCAGCGCCGAGAAGTTCGCACAGATTGGCAATTTCGTTTATAAAGCTTATCCTTGTTGCAAGCATCGCGTTTGCTGCATACTTGGTGAGTTCAGCCGATGGGATGTCCATGAATATTACTGTCCGGTTATTAAGGAGAAAAGGCATATAGAGCTTCCTCATCAGATCGCCAGCCTTTTTGCTGTCAACACCCACAATGATTCTCTGGGGCTTAAGGAAATCCTCCACAGCCGAACCTTCCTTGAGAAACTCGGGATTTGAAGCGACGTCGAAAGATATGTCCTGATTTCTTTCTGCAAGTTTGTTTTTTATTACAATCCTTATCCTTTCAGCTGTGCCTACCGGGACTGTACTTTTGGTTGCAACAACCACATAATGATCGAGCAGCGATCCTATTTCTGTTGCAACGCCCAAAACATGCTTCAGGTCAGCGCTTCCGTCCTCGTCAGGAGGAGTTCCGACCGCGATGAATATAACCTTTGCTCCGGATATTGCTTCTTTTATGCTGTTTGTGAATGTAAGTCTTCTCTTTTCAATATTGGTAACCATCATCGGTTCCAGTCCGGGCTCATAGATCGGTACCTTCCCGGCCTGCATCATCTTTACTTTATTGAGGTCATTGTCAACACAAACTACATTGACACCTGTCTCGGCAAAACACGTACCTGTAACCAGCCCCACATAACCAGTTCCAATAACTGCAATCTTCATATATTTCTTTTAGTGTAAGTTGTACAAATATAATAAATCCTTTCACAGTACTTCGATGACTTGAGCCACTAACCATGCACAGGGCACAGGGCACAGAACTACATTTCTGAAAACCATGAAAATCTTAATTATATTGCGACATTTCAATAAAAAAACATATCTTTGCAACCACTTTTTTACAAAATAATGTCTAACTTATTAATTATTAGTCCTTTTAATTGCCATTATGACTGAAATCAAAAAGAAACCTGTCAAGAAAGAAAAACTTGAAATTGATGAAGAAGGTCTGACGACTGCGAAAAAAATCAAAGCCAAAGAGAAGCCTGTTGCACAAGTAATTGATGAAGAGATCCTTCCGGATGAAGATTCGCAGAGTGAAGCTGATGAAATTGTTATAAAAGTTGTCGATGAGACAGAGGAAGCTGTCCGGGAAGCAAGATTACGCAAAAACATTCCTGAAGTTGACAAGGTAAAGAAGTCCGAGGTTAAAACCGAAGGAACTCATGTTCCCTCAATTGAGGATTTTGACTGGGAAAGTTATGAAAGTGACGGAATAAAAAACTCACCCAGGCACAAGGAATACGAAGAAATGTATAATAAGACTCTGTCAACTGTTGCAGTTGATGAGGTCGTTACCGGAACGGTAATCAATATGACATCCCGCGAGGTTGTGGTGAATATAGGTTACAAATCGGAGGGTGTTGTCAGCCTTAACGAGTTTCGCTACAATCCTAACCTGAAAGTAGGAGATACAGTTGAAGTTTACGTAGAAAGTCAGGAAGACAAGAGGGGCCAGCTGGTTCTTTCACATAAGAAGGCCCGTGCAATTAATTCATGGGATCGTGTCAACGAAGCCCTGGCGAAAGATGAAATCATTACCGGTTATATCAAGTGCAGGACTAAGGGCGGTATGATTGTCGATGTATTCGGCATTGAAGCATTCCTTCCCGGTTCTCAGATTGATGTCAAACCGATTCGCGACTATGATGTGTTTGTTGGCAAGACAATGGAATTCAAGGTTGTAAAGATAAACCAGGAATTCAAGAACGTCGTTGTGTCGCATAAGGCTCTTATCGAAGCTGAACTAGAACAGCAGAAGAAGGAAATCATTGCCAAGCTCGAAAAAGGACAGGTTCTCGAAGGAACTGTCAAGAATATCACATCTTATGGTGTATTCATCGATCTCGGCGGTGTCGACGGCCTTATTCACATTACCGACCTGTCATGGGGCAGGGTGAATCATCCCGAGGAGATTGTTCAGCTTGACCAGAAACTGAATGTAGTTATTCTCGATTTTGATGATGACAAGAAGCGTATTGCTCTTGGCCTGAAGCAGCTGACACCTCACCCATGGGATTCAATCGATCCCGATCTCAAGGTTGGTGACAAGGTTAACGGCAAGGTTGTTGTTATGGCCGACTATGGTGCATTTGTTGAAATTGCTGCCGGTGTGGAAGGTCTTATCCATGTTTCCGAGATGTCGTGGTCGCAGCACCTGCGCAGCGCCCAGGAATTCCTGAAGGTTGGAGATGAGGTAGAAGCCGTGATTCTGACACTCGACAGGACTGAAAGGAAAATGTCACTCGGTATCAAGCAACTCAAGCCCGATCCATGGCAGAACATCGAGGAGAAATACACCGTTGGTTCAAAACATACAGCCAAAGTCAGAAACTTTACCAATTTCGGCGTATTTGTCGAGATTGAAGAAGGAGTTGACGGACTAATCCATATCTCCGATCTCTCGTGGACCAGGAAAATCAAGCATCCTGCCGAATTCACCTCCATCGATTCGGAAATTGACGTTGTTGTCCTCGAAATTGACAAGGAAAGCAGGAGGCTCAGTCTTGGTCACAAACAACTTGAAGATAATCCCTGGGATGTGTTCGAGAATCTTTTCACCATCGATTCAGTGCATGAAGGAACAGTGGTCGAGGTATTCGACAAGGGAGCTGTTGTTGCTCTTCCCTATGGCGTCGAAGGCTTCGTTACACCCAAACACCTTGTAAAGGAAGACGGGACAACGGCTAAAATCGACGAGAAACTCGAGTTCAAAGTCATTGAATTCAACAAGTCAGCTAAGAAGATCATCCTCTCTCACAGCAGGATATTTGAAGACGAGAAGAAAGCTACCGAGTCACCTGCCAGGAAGACCGAAGGGGATTCTCCAAGGAAGTCATCCAGGAAAACCAAGCTGAATGTTGAGAAAACAACACTTGGTGATATAACTCAATTGGCCGCTCTTAAGGAAGAAATGGAAGAAAAAGCTGGTAAAGCTTCAAAAAAATAGAAAATAGTTTTAAATTTAAGCTGTTAAAATTATAACTATGGATTTCAACATTGAGAATCGGAATAACAGCACCTTGATCCAGATTAAATCTGAAAAGCTTGATACTCACATAGCACCGGCTCTGAAATCAGAACTGGTGCTTATTTCAGGCAAGGGAGAAAAGAATATCATCCTTGATCTCGAAAAATGTCAGTATTGCGACTCTTCCGGACTGAGCGCGATCCTTGTTGCTAACAGGCTGTGCAAGAACGCCGGAGGAACTTTCGTGCTCTGCGGACTAAGTGAGGCAGTCGAAAGGCTGATTACTATCTCACAACTTGATACGGTGCTAACTATAACAAAGTCAGTTGCCGATGCTGAAAAAATGATTTCATGATCAAAGTATTGCAGATTGCAGATGAAAGTCACGGTACTTGGTAGCAGTTCTGCATTACCGACATCGCAAAGATATCCATCCGCTCATGTGCTTACTGCACATGGGCGGATGTTTTTGATAGACTGTGGTGAAGGAACACAGATGCAGCTAAGGAAATGCAGTATAAGATTCGGTAGAATAAACGACATCTTCATCAGTCATCTGCATGGCGATCACGTGTTCGGGCTCTATGGACTTCTTTCCACTTTCAACCTGATGGGAAGGACTAATCCGATCCGCCTGCATGCTCCCGCAAACTATGATCTGTTACTCCGGTCGCATCTCAGCGATTTCGACATACACCTGAACTTCGAAATTGTTTTTGTACCTCTTCAAGGCAATGATCCCGCTATCGTTTATGAAGATAAACATCTTACAGTTGTTGCATTTCCGCTTAAACACAGGATTCAGGCATACGGTTTTGTCTTTCGCGAAAAACCTGCCGACAGGAATATTATAAAGGAAAAAATAGAAGAATATTCCATCCCTTCATATAGGATTCCGGGGATTAAGAAAGGACAGGACTTTGTAAACGACGAGGGAATGGTGATCAAAAATGATGAAATAACAGTTCCGCCTCCCCAACCCCTCTCATATGCATATTGCAGTGATACAATGTATTTTGCCAGACTCTCGTCCTTCGTTAAGGGTGTTGACCTGCTATACCACGAAGCCACCTTTGACGGTTCCATGGAAAAACTGGCCAGGAAAGTAATGCATTCCACAACACTCGATGCCGCTAAAACAGCCCTGAAGGCAAATGCAGGAACCCTTATGATCGGCCATTTCTCTGCCCGTTACGATGATGTGACATCACTTGTCGAAGAGGCTAGAACGATCTTTCCGTCAACCATCCCGGCAATTGACGGAAATACCTATAATGTAAAGGAACTTTCTACAGGGAAGCAACCCTGACGGCAGGACTTATCCTGATCATTAAGCCGGATCTTTGTTTTGGCCGGTTTAGTACCGAATCCCCCAGGGGCCCGTAGGTAAATCCCGGAAGATAAGCCTCCGGAATCATGGCCCGGATATTGCTGTTACGACATTGTGCATGGTGGTATTAAAGCAAAGAATAATTATCTTTGCACCACCTTAAAACATGCAGTAAGAAACATTGATACTCAACATGAAGAGATACACATTAATACC
>ERZ795031.1037-NODE-1037-length-30637-cov-14.254006_pt1 | contig 30637 bp, 31 predicted proteins | sample MGYA00375123_ERZ795031 | MGnify/ENA primary metagenome ERZ795031 (study PRJEB30166, sample SAMN05720159) | activated sludge metagenome | isolation source: anaerobic digester from wastewater treatment plant | place: USA | collected 2015-04-21 ...
CTTTTGCTGTGCTAATGATTAGGATGCAGGGAATCCCCTTCACCATTTTGCACCATTTGAAGGAAAAATCCTTTTATGTATAAACACTAATTTACATCTTTTCCAACAAACTCTTTTAATAATCAAGTGGTTACAAAATGAATTCAGGTGGTATTTAATTTGCTGTTGATCTAATGAAAAAATGACTATAGGTGCCGGTAACAAACTGGGAAAGGCTTGGCTTCAATTTAACAGTCCTGACATTGAATAAAGGAGGACAAGTGATAGCAATCTTGACTTTTATTATTGGATTCTTTCTCGGGGTTTGTGTGTTTTCATTGCTGGCAATAAACAGTGAAAGGTCAGTAACCAAGCTTACAGATTAGCTGCACCAGGAACTATCTTTCACCACATCCCCGAAATAGCGCTGTATTTCTCTGTACCACAGAGGATCAGACAGGTAGTCTATTCCTATGACGAAACAAAAAAGAGGTGGGCAGAATCTTTCAAAAGATATAACATTCGTTTACCCCGGCTTGCACGGTACGAGTCTTAGGTTTTCAATGTCAGATCCAAAAAAATTTGTCCTTGGCAGCCACTTGCTGGTGGAAGGCATTGGTTTATAAAACCGTTTAAACATCCTCTCAAACCACATTGCACACAATAAGGTATGACTTCCAGGATAAAGAAAGGCACTCAGTATAGGTTCGTTCAATCAGGCACCAACTGGCAAAGAAACATACAATTTAGAGATTGTTCAGAATGGCTGATGGTTGTAACTGCTTGAAATAACTGGTGGAGCTGAAGGGGGTCGAACCCTCGACCTCATGACTGCCAGTCATGCGCTCTCCCAACTGAGCTACAGCCCCACTGCATTTTTTATATCAATAAACCTTTGAATTGTCAATGGGTTTTGAACGCATGTTCAGCTGTAACTTTCAATTTTCGGGAGCCGAGAATTTCCAGTGCGTAGTTCAGAATATGACGAACTAACGAAACGGCTGGTTGTCAAATTTATAGACACAAGAGGATTGCTGAATGACTATCGACCCTGTCAAAAAAAGATGGCAGTCTTGCAGTAATTGTGATGGCTATTCCAATAACAAAGAATAAAACTTATTTAATATAACAAAAGAAATCAAGAAGTAAGTGCTTAATCTGCCTTCTTGTCAACAGAAACTGCACACGGTCCTTTGCCTGTGCAAGTGACCCGAGTGACAACTGTTTTCCTTGGAGACTTAGTTTCCATTTCAGTCTTCTTCTTCACAAGTACTTTTGCTTTCGTTGTTCCCCTCAGTTTCGTGATCTTAATACCATCTTTTGTATACTCAACAGCCACTGTATCTCCAACGACTACATCGCTCAAGTCTTTGTAGCCCTTTAGTACCGGGTTACTGGTATCAAAGGTTACTACCTCTCCCTTTTTACTCAAGACATCTATCAAGTTCGAATAAACCATTGTTACAGTTCCCACAAACCCTGAACCCTTTGTTTCTGCTGTTATTTTTGTTAGTGCTATCCTTTTGGGGCTCTTCTTTACCCTTTCAGCCTTCTTCTTCACAAGTACTTTTGCTTTCGTTGTTCCCCTCAGTTTCGTGATCTTAATACCATCTTTTGTATACTCAACAGCCACTGTATCTCCAACGACTACATCGCTCAAGTCTTTGTAGCCCTTTAGTACCGGGTTACTGGTATCAAAGGTTACTACCTCTTTTTTATCCTTCACCTGCATCAGGTTTTCTTCAATAAGCGTTGCTGTTCCTACAAACCCTGAAATTTTCGGCTCCGTCATAATCTTTTTCAGAGTTGCTGTGTTTTCTGAAGTGCCTGGCGCCTGTGGTGCTGGTACTTTCTCGGTCACTAAATTTTCTTTGCTTGATTTTTCAGGAGGCACTTTGGAGAATGCAAAACCTGTGGAGGCAAAAATGATACTGATTAGCACGGCGACAGTTATTTTTATGTGTTTCTTCACGAACTCTACCTCCCTGTTCTTGCTATCAGGAAAAATCAACATTTCCGCTTTATTAATCGCCACCGCCCTGCTTCTTTCCTGTATAACCAGAATGATTGATATACCTCAGTGGGCGCAAAACCAGACAACTTTTGTGAATTGGGCAGAACCGTTTGATTATTTTAGTCTTATTGGTGACACGGTCTGGCAACACCCTTCCTGTAAATGTTACCCCTGCTTGCGACCTACCGTATTTGTCATAGTGTATCGCTGGGGGTGGAATCTTGTCAAGTGGTTTTTTTTGGGCGTTGCTTGTGCATAAATCTTCCAAGCGCTTCCTAACCATTCATGTTAATTATTTGATATCAGAGGATATGAGCTCATTACAATCTCAGCAGCTTTCCCACCGCAGGAATGAAATGATCCAGAAACAGGTCTCGACGTTACAATCTGACAATGCATAGACTCATAATAAAGATGTCTTGCATTTGTGAAACTGGGCAAACACTGGTATGTTGTCAGGTCACTCAAAAAGACAATGCCAAGAAAGCCGCGTTATAGTTAAATCCATTATAATCCAGCAGTTACTGGATTGTATTGAGTGATTGGATGGCTATTTAGTGCAAATGTAACGCTTAAAAATCATAATCAGAAAAAACTATTCAATTTTTGATGTTATTGACGAATAGTGTCGTCTCTTCGACGTTTTGTATGGTTATCATCATCTATCTACCTCATTCAAAATCAGTCTCCCTCCTTATCAATCGTATAACGTATTTAATGCTCGATTTTAGTCCATATACCGTTTCAAAAAGTTGTCAACCTGTCTGTTTTTTTGAAGTTTTAAACAAAAATTGTGGAAAACCTGTGTACAACATGAGGATGTGAAGCATGTGCTTCCTGATATTATTACCATATTTCTAATATGAATAGAATAAATGCGCAACAAATTCATCAATAATTACGATATAATTCTGCACTATAATCATGGATATTTCCGTGTACAATTACAAAATACGATCTTTTCCATCAACATTTTCAGCTCTTTATATAGAGTAATAAACGGTTTGTGCAAAGGCTTGATTTTATGCACTCTTGCAAATGCAGACATCCACTGCCTCACGTCCCTATTACCTGTTGGTGGAACTCCCACGATATGAAGTTTATCGCGAATTTTTGCCATGCCTTATTCGGTACAGAAAAATGGTATGAAGGTGTGTTAACTTTTGCTTCCATCCACAACACCTCACTCTATTGCATCTTAAAACGATTTCAAAAGATTTTTTTTGATTTTACCCGATGCTGTTTTTGGAAGTTTTTTAATAAACTCAATATGTTGTGGGATTTTGTATCGGGCAAGCTTATCTTCAAGAAATGAACGGATCTCGTCAGCCGAGATTGAACAACCTTCTTTGGGCACGATAAATGCCTTGCCAACTTCCCCCCATTTCTTATCGGTTACACCAATCACTGCCGCATCAAGCACCGACGGGTGACTGAAAAGAGCCTTTTCCACTTCTGCAGGGTAAACATTCTCTCCGCCACTTATGAACATGTCCTTTTTTCTATCAACAATGTACGCAAAACCATCCTCATCAAATCTCGCAAGATCACCAGTTTGAAGCCAACCCCCCCTCATGACTTGTCTTGTCAGATCAGGCCTTTTCCAGTAACCATTCATCACTATGGGACCTTTGACAACAATTTCTCCAATTTCCCCTGCCTTGACTGGTTTGCCTTTGCCATCCACTATCTTTACCTCCCCGTGGAAAGCAGGTTGGCCCACAGAACCCATTTTCTCAATGGCTCTACCTGCAGGAAGCCAGAAGATAGTTGATACCTCTGTAAGACCATAGATCTGAGAAATAATGATCCCCTTCTCGGCATAGGCTTTGAGCAGTGCAACGGGTATTCGTTCCCCGCCCGTGAAAAAGCATTTGACACTCGATAAATCGAATTTTGATATATCGCACTCATTAAGAATTATGTTGTAGACCGTTGCCGGTAACTCAAGGACTGTAACTCTCTCATTTTCCACCGTTTCCAGTATTTCCTGGGGGCTGAATCTCTTCCTTACAATAACTGTTCCTCCACGGTAAAGAATGGGAGCAAGTTCAACTATGAGTCCCCCTGAATGAAACATGGGCCTTGCAACCATAACAATATCATGACTTGTAAGATCAAAATAGATTCCAGCGTTCAGGACATTAAAGAAGGTTTTCTGATGAGAGAGGATAGCCCCTTTGGGCAGCCCTGTTGTACCGGATGTATACATAATGATGTGTGGATCTTGTGCCCCGGATTCCCAGGGTATGTTTGGCTCTGAATCAGGGTAGGTCATGATTGAGCTTTCATAGTCAATGGCCCAGGTTGGCACTTCACAAACTCTTTTATTCTCCCCGGAAGTGCAAAATATTTCCTTAAACACTGGGAGTTTCTCGCGGAGCATGGCAGCGTTTCCCATAAACTCCTCATCGAAAATGATGAATCGAGGACTGCTATCGCGCACGATAAACTCGGTCTCGGGTAATGCAAGACGCCAATTCAGGGGAACAAGGATACCCCCAGTCTTTGAAAGTGCAAGAAAAATTTCGATATATTGCCTACAGTTACGAAGTAACACTGCAACACGGTCACCCTTCTCCATCCCCATATGGAGAAGAAAATTGGAAAGACGATTAATACGCTGGTTTAGATTACGGTATGTATAAGGTACGCCCTCTGAAATGAGGGCTATCTTTTTCGGCTGTATTCTCGCCCACTTCTCTATCCAACAACCAATATTTAGCACCATTTTCTCAATCACTTTTCTCGCTCCGCTGAAAAAAATGAATATATCCGATCTTCGATCGTATGCGTCAACTACTTATCTATCTTTATCCAGAACATTCAGGATACCACGCACATCATTGAGTATATAAGTCGCCCCAACATCTTCGAATGTCTCCCTCGTAATCCTACCAGTGAGAACAGCAGCGCTTTTTGCCGAAACTGCCTGGCCAGACTGGATGTCTGTCGGGTGATCTCCTACAAAAAGTGCCTCTTCAGGCCGGACTCCGATCAACCGCAGGACTTCACAGGCATGGTCTGGATGGGGCTTGACTTTCTTTACATCATCTCGGGTTACTATGGCTTCAACGAAATCCCCTATATCAGGGAAGACCTGAAGCACTACATCGAGATGGGTACGAGTAAAGATTCCCACTCTAATACCTTTATCTTTCAATTTTGTCAGCACTTCTCTGGTATATGGGAAGACGTCCTTACCCTCTGAGGCCATCAACTCAAGTCTCCTCAACTCTTCAAAGGCCTCTCGTTTAAAATCTGGAACCAAGCCGCCGAGTTTTTCTTCAACACCATTTATCATTTCAAGGATATACTGTCCCTCTTGGGCTTTAATCTCATCATCACCCACATATCTTCGTGCTACTTTTTCAATCTCACCACGGACAAGTGGGAAATCTATGGTTAATTCCGTGAGTGTTCCATCAAAGTCAAAAATTACACCCTTTATCATAATATCCTTTATTTATTAAACCATATAATATGCTTTCAATGCCATAACCTACCTTTGTAAACAACTCTCCTTTTCGGCAGTTCTATCTTTTTGATCGCTAAAATGTTTGTCAAAGACTGAATCTCCCTTATTACGTTCTCCTATGCGTGCTTATTAAGGTCCAATAAGCAAATTGCCGCCCAGCCACGTTTTCACGGTCAAAGTGCATACCTCTTATGTTGATTCTCCTGATATAAAATACATTTGCTCTGCTGGCAATAACACCTTATTTATCATAATTGTAAATAAAAAGCATGTGTCCTCTGAGGTCAGTCTTAAAATAGATGTTGTTCACCTTATCTTGTGCTTCTTTTGTGGATGCTTCAGGATGGGGCATACAGATTGTTTTTTGTGATAAAACAAGGAGGTTCTCTTTTAGAGAGGGATTTTCATCAAAGGCATCAAGGGAAGCAAATCCAACCTGGCCAGAATCGAGGATATCCAATAAACCTTTCTCTACAAAAATAGACCCTCTCGCTACATTAATAATAGTCACGCTTTTTTATTTCGGCTGTAAGCTGTTTTATTGATCATGCCCTTTGTTTCTTTGACTAATGGGACATGTTTTGTAACAAAATCGCTTTCTTCACTGGTGTATCGAAATCAACCGGTTTAACGCCAATGTTTTGGGCAAATTCCTCTGAAATATAAGGGCGCTATGCAATAACACGCATCCCAAGGGTATCTGTTTTTTCGGCCACAATGGTGCCGATATTACCAATTCCTATAACCCCCCGGGGTTTTTCGTTAAGCTCCATGCCTGTGAGAGGTTTCTTTTCCCACATATCTTCTTTCATGGTCGTATCTGCCTGAGAGATCTTTCATACCCCGGCAAACATGACGAGGGTAACAGAGTGCTCTGCAACGGCAAGGGCATTCCTCTGGGGCGTATTCATAACTACGATACCCTGTTCCGCCGATGCAGTTACATCAACATTGTCAACACCTATCCCTGCCCTACCGATGATCTTTAGTTTTGTTCCCTTGCCAATAATGTCCTTCGTTGCTTTGGTGGTCTTTCTCACAATCAGCACATCATAATCGCGTATAATGGCCTGTAGTTCTTCTGACCTCAGGCCTGTCTTTGTATCCACGATCAGATTGGCAGACTTTCAAAATTTCGACTGTCATATCTGAAAGAGCATCCGCGATTAAAACCAGGTGCTATCCCCTTACAGTTCCTGTAATACTTCGAGCGCTCTGCCCACACCTGACCCCATTTTGAACTTATGTCCAAGATCCTTCAGGGTAAACTCAAGCGCAGCCATAGCTGTAACCACATCATATTTATCAGCATAGCCAAGGGTAGCTATCCTAAAGATTTTGCCTTTCAGATGATCCTGACCGCCTGCACCGGTAACACCATATTTTTTCCACAATGACTTGTAGATTGCTTGTCCGTCAATTCCCTCAGGGGCATAAATAGCTGTTACTGCTGGACTTGGGTTCTTGGCAAAGGGTTTTAACCCAAGGGCAATAGCCCCTTCACGGGTAGCTCTTGCGAGTATTTCTGCTCTTTTGTATATCTTTTCAAGTCCCTCTTCCTTCATCATTCTGAGGGACTCCCTTAGCCCTACAATAAGGGAGATGGCAGGCGTGAAATTAGTCTGGTTTTTCTGGAGATTTGTCAGTTCTTTTGTCCAATTGAAATAGAACCTGGGCATTTTCGAGGTCTTGTTCATGGCCCAAGCCTTGTCGCTCACGCCGGCGAAGGCAAGACCCGGGGGCAACATAAATGCCTTTTGGGAACCTGCAACGAGGATGTCTATCCCCCACTCATCCATGGGAAGTTCAAAAACACCAACCCCGGTAATACCATCTATAACGCAGATTGTATTGGGATAATTCTTGACAATAGTTGCAATTTCTCTAACAGGGTAACGAACGCCTGTAGAGGTTTCTGTTGCATGGGTATACACGGCCTTAGTGTCAGGATTTTCCTTTAGGGCTTTCTCAACGAGCGCTGGATCTATCTCATCACCCCACGGAACATTTATCTCAACTGTCTGTATTCCATAGGCTTTGCAAATATTTGCCCACCGGTCACCAAACTTACCACTTCTCACGACAATAGCCTTATCGTTTGGTGAAAGCATGTTAGTAACAGCGCCTTCCATCGCACCCGTACCTGATGAAGCAAAAAACAAGACCTCATTCTTCGTGCCAAAAAGCCATTTCAAGTCTTCTCTCACTTCGGCTACAATTTCTTCAAACATAGGATTCCTATGGTGTAAAATTGGTTCTGCCATCTTAAGCAGCACTTCTGGTGGAATCTGTGTTGGACCTGGAGCAAGCAAGTATCTTTTCTGCATTGTATTCCTCCTTATTGATAAATGTACATTTTTTATCAAATGAGCGTTAAAAATACAAGAAAAATGATAAAATCACAAATACATGAAAAAATGCTCTGAACATGGTATAATGCAATCATATAAACCTACTGATAGTGAGGTATCGTGATGGCTAAAGGCCCCTATAATGAGATTGTGATGGATCATTTTATGAACCCACGAAACGTTGGAGAGATTGAAGATGCTAATGCCGTAGGAGAGGCTGGTAGTGGCCAATGCGGTGACTCCATGACGCTTTATCTAAAAATAGAGGATGACAAAATCCAAGACGCGAAATTTATGACCTTTGGTTGTGGTGCAGCGATTGCGTCGAGCAGCATGATGACAGAACTTCTGAAGGGAAGAAGCATTGATGATGCCCTTAATCTGACGAATAGTGAAGTGTTAAAAGCTTTGGGGGGATTACCTGAGGCTAAGATACACTGTTCAATTATGGCAGAGGAAGCGGTCAGGTCAGCCATTGAAGATTACCGAAAAAGAAAGGGTGTATAAACGGACGCTAATGCAATGTTCGAGATACGAGTCAAGACCTCCAAAAGAGTGGAGTCAAGAGACATCACTGATGAAATTATAAGCGCTGTTCAGGGAAAATCTGGCAGAATTCTCCATATCTACACTCCTCACACAACATGCGGAATTGTTATCAATGAAGATGCCGACCCCCATGTGATGGAGGATATTATGGAAGCCCTTGACCGAATGGTGCCTCGTAACTATCCCTACACACATATGGAAGGAAATGCTGATGCCCATATTAAATCGATCCTTACTGGTTGTTCCGTAACAGTGCCTTTTTCTGATGAGGCACCTGCATTAGGTACTTGGCAGGGTATTTTCCTCATGGAATTCGATGGTCCAAGAGAAAGAAAGGTCTTTATTACCCTTGTTTGAATAAAGGGGTTCAGCCAATGCGTAAAATCTCTGGAGGTTGTGAATGAAACATGTCTTGAGGCTCACATCTAAAACTTTTTGGGTAATATCTGTTTGTCTGCTTATCATCATGCCATTACATGCCAAGGATGATTTTACAAAACCGAAGGAATTAGGTGTCTATGTCAAAACTGATAAAGGCTTGAAAAGACTTGTACCAAATATCGTTTTTAATGAAAAAGGCGTTCTTTTTGTTGAACCAAACAATCCTTCTCACTTTCTTTTAAAAGATATCCAGTTTTTTGTCATTCATGGTAAGTATGATACGAAAGTCCTTACCTTGAACCCCTTGTTGTTCTTTCAGCCGTCCCCCCTCGGCAAACAACGTTATATCTTCGGCAAAGACATTGCCTTCGATCTCAAAAAAAAGTCAGATGACCTGTACGTGGTAAAACCGAAAGAACTGTTAGGTAGGGGTTATATTGCCCTTTGGATCAATGATTCAGCGTGGGATTTTATTATTGAATAGTTGAGGTAATCTCACCCCACTTTTTCTCCAAATCTTTTGACCTGGCAATATGTTCTTTGGTAAAACGATCAAGCTCTTCAAAAAGTTGGTCAATCTCCTTTCGCATATTATGAATGGTTATCGATAATGATGCTATCGATTTCCCGTCACCCAACGTTGTGGCCCGAATCAGGGTTTGGTTGTAATCCCCGATTTTCTTTTCAAGATCCATAATTTCCCTCTCAACTGAGGCCATCTTCTGTTCTAGAGGGCCTAGGGCTTTAGATCTGACCTGTATGTATTCTGCCCGCAGTCTTTTTTGCTCTTTCTTTTTTATACTTGGCCTTTCTCGTTCTTCTTCATCGGTTCTTTCAAAAGCCATGTTCTTATCTTCATCCTCCCACCCAACCCGTTCGAGAAAATCCCTGTATGTTCCTTGGAAAACGGATGTTTTCCCATCATCGAATACTATCAACCTTTTTGCAACAGCATTCAGAATCATTTCACTATGAGTTACAATAACAACCGCACCTGGAAAGTTATCTATTGCTTCGACTAGGGAATCTATTGATTCCATATCGAGGTGGTTGGTAGGCTCATCAAGAAGGATAAGGTTTGAAGGCCTTGCAAGCAGTTTTCCTAGCAACACCCTGCTTTTTTCTCCGCCTGAGAGGACTGCTACTTTTTTCATGGCATTGTCGCCCTCAAACATCATCGCGCCACAGATATTTCGCGCTGCATTCTTGTTGTAATCCTGTAGAACACCCAGGATTTCCTCTTCTACAGTTCTTGCCGGATCAAGAAGGTCTATATTACTCTGACCAAAATAAGCAAGCTCTACATTCTTATGGACAATAACACGGCCTTCAACAGGCATAAGGTTGCCAGCAAGGAGTCTAAGGAGCGTGGTTTTACCTTTTCCATTTTTTCCAATCACACCGATTCTGTCTTTTTTCTTGATAGCAAAACTTAACTCCTTAATAAGGCGTGGACTATCCGATTGAAAGGAAAAAGACATATTTTCAGCTTCAAGAAGCCATTTTCCCTGGAATGGTGCTGAACTGAATTGGAAATCAAGGTTATTAGCTTCGGGCATTTTCTCGAGCTTGCCCATCTTCTCTATGGCTTTGATGCGCGACTGAACAGCCCGGGCACGATTTGCCTGGGCCCTGAAACGACTTATGAACCCTTCGGCATCCTTACGCTTTCTTTCCTCATTGATTCGCGTCTGTTCATATACCTCTTCATCTTGAAGGATTTGGTCATAAAGTTTGTGGGTAGAGCCAGCTATTTTCCTGATTTTTGATCTGTGGATCCCCATTGTGTGTGTCGTGACATTATCCATAAATTCTCTATCATGGGTAATGAGGATAAATTCGCCTTTCCAATCACGGAGGGTCTGGGTCAACCACCTTATAGATACAATATCAAGATAATTTGTCGGTTCATCGAGGAGAAGAAGGTTTGGTTCCGAGAGAAGTACTCTCGCAAGGTTGAGGCGTACCTGAAAACCTCCACTCAATTCATGGGGATTCCGCCCAAATTCATCAGTTGAAAAACCCAGCCCGATCAGTATTTTTTTTGACTTGTATGATTGATCTATACCGTCTTCATGTATAGGAAGTTCCCTGCTTGCCTCACCAAGAACGGTTGAATTTTTGAAACGGATATGTTGTGACAGGTGGCGGATTTTATAATGGCGTGGAATGGTTATTGTTCCCCCGTCATGAGCCTCATCTCCCAGAATCAACCGAAAAAGAGTGGTTTTCCCTGAACCATTTCGACCCACAAGGCCAACGCGCTCACCTGCACCAATTGTAAAACTAACCCTATCAAAAATGACTTGGCTGCCGTAACTTTTGCTGAGACTGCTTACTGTGATCATATTTGTATATAGTATATCGTATGTAGTATTTTACGAACAAGAAGTAGAAACCAATATACTACATGGGAAAGACAGAACGAGGATTATCCATATGCAACATACAAACGATGGTATACAAGCTGTTATATATTTGTATACATTTTAAGCTCATAAGATACACTTTCACTAGCATATAAATATTTTTTAAGAATTCTCTTGACAACGTTTTTTACTAGATATAGTATTGATATTTAGTTAGCCTACTAAATATAGGGGTGTGTAATCATTAAGGGTTCATTATTGCGAACAATTTATTGTTGATGCCCAACCTTCTTGAAGCGCGCCCGCCATTCCATTCTATTGAAAAGGGGGGATTAATGGAGACTACTGATTTGAATCTTTTCGTAAGAACCTCTGAAGAAACAATATCTGACTGGGACAGGTCAAAAATTGCCGATGCATTGATCCGGGAAACACTCATTGATCAGGACACTGCAGACCAGATCAGCGAGGAGACAGAGCTGATGATCAGAAGATCAGGGGTCAGAGTTGTTACAGCCCCTCTCATCAGGGAACTTGTTAACGCAAAGCTGATTGAAAGAGGCCTTGAAGGTGCTCGAAAGATGCACACAAGGCTCGGTATGCCTGTTTTCGATGTGGATAGTCTCATCCTCCATCCGAACAAAGAAAACGCCAATGTTCCTCATGGCCCTGAGGCAACAAACCTCACCCTCGCAGAAAGGATCAAGAAAGAATATGCACTTCTCTGTGTTTTCTCTGAAGATGTTGCAGACGCACACATGAATGGGGACATCCACCTTCATGACCTGGGTTTCATCGACAGACCATATTGTAGTGGCCAGTCCTTAGAATACATAAAAAAATTCGGTCTTGATCTACCGCATTCTCTTTCCATGGCAAAACCGGCAAAACATCCTGAAGTTCTTCTTGCCCATCTTGTAAAATTTGCTGCAGCACTTCAAAGCAACTTTGCAGGAGCAATTGGATGGGATGCTGTCAATATCTTTTTTGCCCCGTACTTGGAAGGCCTATCCGACGATGAGATGAAACAGTTTGCCCAAATGCTTATTTTTGAGTTTTCCCAGCAGGCAGTTGCCCGGGGAGGGCAGGCAATTTTTTCTGACATCAACCTTTACTGGGAAGTACCAAAACACTTTGAGAATGTTTCGGCCATTGGGCCAGGCGGTCAGTTTACAGGTAAAAAATACGGAGACTACGAAAAAGAATCCCAGAGGTTCGCCTGGAAACTCTTTGAGGTTTATAAAGAAGGCGATGGTGCTGGAAGACCTTTTTTCTTCCCAAAACCCCTCGTACATATTACAGAAAAGTTTTTTAGAACTGAAGGCCATATGGATTTCCTGAACCATATTGCAGACGTATCAGCAGACAAGGGAAATACTTATTATGTCTTTGACAGAGGAGAAACGGCTAAGATATCAGAATGTTGTCGTCTTAGCTTCAAACTTGAGAAATCTGATCTCAGAGATGCAATGGAGCCGTGGCGCATGAGATACTGTGCCCTTCAGAATGTTTCACTCAACCTTCCTCGCATAGCCTATACTGCTCAACATGATGACACAAAACTCATGGATCTCATTACCCAGAGGTTTCTTCTTGCCACTAAAGCCCACAAAGAAAAAAGGGCTTTCCTTGAAAAACTACTTGCACACGGGGAAGATGGACCTCTCGCTCTTCTCACCATGAATAGAGACGGTATGCCTTACCTGAGATTTGACAGGGCAGCCCATTTGATTGGCATGGTGGGTCTCAATGAGATGGTTCAGATACATACGGGTGAAGAGATGCACGAATCCAAACAGGCCCTTAAGTTTGGCCTCAAGATAATGGCCCATATGAAACTTCTTACGGATAAAATACAGCGTCAGGAAGGGTTTAAAATAGTTCTTGAGCAGACCCCGGCTGAAAGCACAAGTTACCGGTTTGCTCGTTTAGATCTCCATTATTTTTCTCCCTCCTCCGGGAGAGTTGTTAAAGGTGACATTGCATCTGGCGAAGTCTACTATACTAACTCGACGCACCTTAATGTTGGCTACCCCATGAATCCCATTGAACGGGTTACAAACGAAGGTATCTTTCATCCTCTTATTGAAGCTGGATCCATCTCCCATGTATGGCTGGGTGAATCGCATCCATACAAACAGGCCCTTGCTGATTTTGTTATCAAAACATTTCGCCATACAACGAACGATCAGATCGCCTTCTCCCCAGAATTCACAACATGTAATAAATGTCACCGCACATCAAGAGGGCTTGATGATATCTGTTCATACTGTGGTTCATCAGATGTGGACGGTATCACAAGAATTACAGGCTATTTTACCAAGGTTTCAAGTTGGAATAAAGGCAAGCTCGGAGAATTAAAAGACAGACATAGGGTAGGTGAATATTTTAACGAACAGCAGAAAGTGGCAAATGGATAAAACAATATTGGATTTTGAATCATTAATTTTGAGCTCTAGGCTCATAACTTATAATCCAACATTAAGAATTAAAATTGTTTTTATGGGAAGGGGTAAGCGAAATGGGTATTGTAAAAATCTTTTATAAGGATGATTGTCCAATGTGTCCAGTGGCAAAAAAACTTGGGGAACACCTTGCTGCGGAAAATATTGGTGTTCAACATTATAATGTGGAAACAGCCGATGGCCTTGCGGAGGCTACGTTCTATCACGTTATGGCTCTCCCTACCATTTTGGTGGAAGATGAAGATGAGAATGGAATCGGTGAATGGAGAGGCAGTGTACCACGAATTGATGAGGTTTTGAATGCCTTCAGGAATGCATAAGTTCCCCATCAAGGGTTTCATTGAGACAAGCTTTCTTGACTGGAAGGGAGAACTTTCATCAGTCATTTTCTTCGCAGGCTGTAACTTCAGGTGTCCTTTCTGTCATAATAGCGACCTTGTTCTTCGCTGGGATACCCTAAGTGACGTTCATCTAGAATACATCATCCTCACATTAAGGAAATATAAACAGTGGGTGAACAAAGTGGTTGTCACTGGCGGAGAACCGACCATTCACATGGGTCTCTACAACGTACTCGGCTATCTTAAGCGAGAAGACATACAGGTGAAACTCGACACAAATGGCTCTTCTCCCTCAGTTCTGAGAGGGCTTGTAGCTGAAGGGCTCGTTGATTATATTGCTATGGATGTTAAAGGGCCTCTTGAACGCTACGATACGTGGTGTGGAACAAAGGTTGACATTAAAAAGATTGAGGAAAGTATCCGCTTTATCATGGAAGGAAATGTGGATTATGAGTTCAGGATGACCGTTGTCCCATCCCTGCATCGCGAGGAAGATGTATACCAGGTTGCCGAGTACCTGAGGGCATCTGATAAGTTTTTTCTCCAGGAGTTTAAACCGAGACAATGTATTGATAGGTCCTTCCTGAACGTACAGCCTTTCCCGAAAGATGTTTTTGAGCGTATGGACAAGAATGTCCAGCAAATAAGAGTCACCGGTATAAAACCAGAAGAGCGGATTATTAAGTTTCGCGAAAAAATATTAAAACCAGATCGTGCGGACAGTAAATAAATTATCTATGTCGACCCTATTTATTCAAGAAAGCTCTCGAGCCTCTTTCTACGAGATGGATGTTTCAGCTTACGGAGTGCTTTCGCCTCAATCTGACGAATCCTCTCTCTTGTGAGGCCAAAAACCTCGCCCACTTCCTCCAGGGTGTAATCAGTCTTTTCTCCAATACCAAGCCTCATCTTGATGACCTTCTCCTCCCTTGGGGTGAGCGTGGAAAGGACTTTGTCAATCTCCTCCTTTAGGGAAATACCAACAAGCTCCATGAAGGGTGAGGGTGATTTTGGGTCAGCGATAAAATCTCCAAGTTTGGACTCATCATCGCCAATAGGCGTCTCAATTGAAATTGGTTCATTGGAAACCTTCATAATTTTACGAACTTTTTCCAGGGGGAGCCCTGCTTTATTGGATATCTCCTCAAGGTTGGGTTCTCTTCCCAATTCCTGATATAGGGATATAGTTACTTTCGTGATCTTGTTCATTGTTTCAAGGACGTGGACAGGCACCCTAATCGTCCTTGCATAATCTGCTATTGCACGAGTTATGGCCTGACGGATCCACCATGTGGAGTATGTTGAAAATTTATAGCCTTTCTGGTAATCATACTTCTCGGCAGCTTTCATAAGCCCCATGTTGCCTTCCTGTATTAAATCAAGAAAGGATAGCCCTCTGTTAAGGTACTTCTTGGCGATATTGATAACAAGGCGAAGATTCGCCTGAATAAGCCTGTTCTTGACTATCTTAAGGCTATTTTCAATTTCACTGATTTCATTAAGTCTTTTCCTTATCGTCTTTGCCTCTTTATCGTCAAGGTAGCGAACCTGCTTTGTCATTCTCCTGATCATCTCTTCAAGAACCTTCTTGTTCAGGTTAAGGTTTGATAAGGATTCCTCGATCTTTTGATCTGTACCTTTAATCTTTCTTTCAATTTGTTTTTTGGCAGCTTCATCACCCTTGGGAACTGATTTGCGGAATTCTTGTTTTTTTTCGAATTGAGACTTGATAGTATTAATTAAAGAAAGGGTTTTTTTCTTGTATTTCTCCTCATCTTTTTTCGTGTAGTTCATCTCATCGATATTCTTGACCACATCGATGATATTTATAGACTCTTTCTTAATGAGCGACCCAAGCTCCTGGAGTTCCCTGATCGCATAAGGCAAGTCAAAGAGAAGATTTCTTGTTTTCCTTTCTCCTTCTTCAATTCTTTTTGCTATCATGAACTCCTCATCAGAGGTGAGAAGAGACACCCTACCAATATCCTTTAAATAAGCCCAGATAATGTTGTCAGCTCTCTCGGAAGGGAATCGCTCGCTTTCTCCCCATTCTTGGCTTTCCTCTGCAGGGGCTTCAGTCTTTTCCTTCATTGTGTCGACAATATCGATGTTTGACTCTGTGAGAAAATCGAAGATGTCTTCTATGTCCTCAGGAGAAAAAAGATTTTGAGGAAGAACATCATTTATTTCGTCTGGGGTAAGGTAACCCTTTTCCATCCCCATGTCCACAAGGTGTTTTATTTCTGTGAAATTTTTTACGCTCATTTATGACCCCGAAATGTAAAAAATGCCCTTTTCCTAAGGGCATTTTTTACATTTATTGATATGCTTTATCCAACTGCTATTAAGTATAGCAATGGCAAGGGGATTTTGTCAAGCAACACGAATGAATAAAATATTTATGGATTGACTTGAACTCGGAGAAGGCATATAAGAAATATAAGATGTTACAAGGAGGTGCTTATGTTTAAGAAAATACTCTGCCCTGTTGATTTTTCAGAGTTTACAGACGAAATACTTTCTTATGCTGAAATTATTGCCAAACGTTTTGATTCAGAGCTCCACCTGATTCATGTCATACCAAACCTTAGCTATTTCACCCCTTACGAATCCTTCCTCACCCCTGAAAACCTAGTGGCAATTGAAAGAAATATTGAAGGAGAGGTAGGAAAGGATTTTGACAAGATTACTAAAAAACTCGATTTTCCTTTTAAAAGAATAATTAAAACCGGGGTAACCTCTGTTGAAATCATTGACTACATTAAACAACAGGGCATTGATCTTGTTGTGATGGGTACTCATGGCCGGAGCGGTATAGAACACATCCTCATTGGAAGTGTTGCGGAAAAGGTGGTCAGGAAGTCACCCTGCCCCGTGCTAACAGTTCGCCCCAAGAGTAAAACCTTTTAGACCAAGGTATAAGGTCCAAGAGAAAAGGGAAATCATAGGTCATGCCTCGAGCCTATTTAGCATGTTCCTTTTGCTTTGTTTTTGATCCTATTCTGGTTTCTTGCAGAGATCATTTATGCTGATGGAGTCAAAGTATGCCATGAGTTTGCGTGAACCCTCTTCCCAAGACTCCTGCACTATGCAGTAATTGAGCCGTTCACAAGTTTTCGCAGCATTCTTCTTCAGGCCATCGCAAAATACAAGCTTAAAATCACCCCCTTCAGTTGCCCGTATCACATCGCCTATTCTGATTTCACTTGGATCTTTGGCTAGGTAGTAACCCCCACAAGGCCCCCTGATGCTTTTAACAATGCCTGCTTTCTTGAATTTTTGAAAGATTTGCTCTATGTAACGTGGAGAAATCCCTTCATGTTCTGAGATGTGTTTAACCTGAATAGGATTACCATTTGAATTGAATGAGATATAACAAAGAGCCCGGACACCATACCTGATTTGCGTATTGATCTTCATTTTATTCCTTCATTTTTTATAGAATCTTTTTTGTAAACAGGTTACGCATCGTTTTTTTCAACGAGTTGCTTGTGAAGATCCCGAATAGTTTTTAAAGGAATTGTTTCAACTCCAGGGATTCTTTCTGCTCCCCGGGGACATAAGACCCTTTTGATACCAAGCCTTTCACACTCTTTAAGTCGTGCCTCCATATTAATAACCTTTCTGATTTCACCTGTTAGTCCTATCTCACCAAACAGTGCGGTATCTTTTCCAATATTCATATCATTATAGCTTGACAAAATTGATCCTGCCACTGCAAGGTCAATGGCTGGGTCAGCAACTTTCATCCCTCCTGTTACATTGATATATATATCTCTGTCAAAGAAGGGTTTTTCGAGTACTTTCTCAAGCACTGCTATGAGGATAAACAATCTGTTAATGTCATAACCTAAGGAAAGCCGTTTCGGCATCGAAAATGTTGTCTTTGGCGTAATCGCCTGAACCTCGAGAACAATGGGTCGAGAACCAGTAACGTATGGGAAAAGAGTGCTTCCTGAACTGATATCGCCTCGATCTGCCACAAAAAATTCAGAGGGATTTTCAACGCTCACGAGCCCTTCGGTGCGCATCTGGAATATTCCCACTTCATCTATAGGTCCATAACGGTTCTTAATGGCTCTCAGCATTCTATAGGGGAGCGTCTTATCGCCTTCAAAATACAGGACAGTGTCGACCATGTGCTCAAGGATTTTAGGCCCTGCGATAGCTCCTTCTTTCGTCACATGGCCAATAAATACGTGGGCAGTCTCAGACCTCTTCATCTCCATAATGAGCCGCGTGGAGACATCCTTGATCTGACTGACGCTTCCTGGAAGCATTGGAAGCCTCGAATTGTATGTTGACTGGATGGAATCTATCACTGCAAATTTGTAATGTTTATCGCTGACTGCCCTCAGGATATCTTCAACATGATTCGTTGCAAGTATTGGAAAGGAACCCTTAAGGTGCAACCGTTTTTTTCGTGAAGACAATTGTCGGAGAGATTCTTCGCCAGATACATACAGCGCATCAAATCCAAGCTCCACCATTTTCGAAGCTATCTCGAAACAAAGGGTTGTCTTGCCAATTCCAGGATCTCCCCCAAGAAGAATGGAAGAACCGCACGTAATCCCTCCTCCCAATACCCTATCCATCTCGTTTATTCCAAGAATTATTCTTTCCTCAGGAAGATCTTCCTCTGAAACAAAAATCGGCTTTTCCTGCTGTGATAGTTCCTCCTTCTCAATACGAAATTCTTTAATTGTGTCCCAACCACCGCATTTTGGACACTTACCCATCCACTTAAAGGTTTCATGTCCGCAGGCCTCACAAGAAAAAACTGTCTTTTTAGCCATTGAAGTCCTTCCTCAGATGCCTTCTCATAAATGCCACCTGGTACTTAAGCATCCTAACTAACCACTCTCTTGTACGAGGGAGTTCATGCGGTGAAATCTCGAGGGTAACCATCCCTTCGTAACCTAATCTTCCTATAGTATTGAGAAGTTTGACCATGGGCAACTCTCCGCAACCGAGAAAAAGGTGGCTCTCGTAATCACCGAAGTCACTGATATGAATGTTTTTGAGCCTTTTCGTCTTAAAAAATTTGAGAAAAGCATCAATAACATCATTACCAAAGGTGGCCAAATGAGTAGTATCAAAGGTGAAGTAGAGGTTCTTGCTTACACCGAACTCAATGAGATCTTTGAAGCTATTCAAAATGTAAGGTGCAAGTAAAACCCTTTTTCCTATGCGAGGCATATTCTCAATTGCAAGGATTACTCTATCAGCGCCGAGTTTTGACTGAAAATCCTGAACGCTTCTAAACCAACGGAAGAATGCAACTTCCATGGAAAACCAATTGGGGGGGTGAAAATTGACGATTTCAGCATCAAGAGTCTTGGCAACCTCAACGGATCTTTGCAAAGAGCAAACTTGGTTACCCCAAGTGGCCATCTTCATGAAAGGGGCATGTATTGAAAGGATAGGAAGGATTTCGCGACATTGCAACGCTGTATCGATGGAGCGACTATCGTTGAATCTCCTGTCTATGACCAGTTCACAACCATCGAAACCTGCTTCTTTGGCGAGGAGGAACACATCTTTGGTGGGGAGGTAGTAAAGGCAGCCCGTTGAAAAAAGAATCTTCATACAATAATGATATGCTCATCAGTGTTTGTAAGGACCCTATAACTTCCTTTTTCAATAAGCACAGTATTTTCTATACCACAAGAACCTTTTTTTGGAAAGACCATCTTTGGCTCAATCGCCATGACCGTTCCCTCATTGATGGAATAATTATGATTGGCAGCAATATAAGGATACTCAGCGAGTTCAATGCCGATGCCATGAGCAAGAAACCTAACTTTGTGATGTCCATAGCCAAGGTAATACTCGGCATAGCCCATTTTTTCCGCGAGTTGCTTGGAAAACTCAAAGATATCTTTGCTGACAGCACCTTCAATAATTTTGTCGAGGACCCGATAATGGATCTCTTTGCATGCCTCATAGGCTTTAATGAAAAGGTCAGGCATAGAGCCAATGGCATACATCCTTGTCTGGTCCATGTGATACCCGTGGTAACTTATGCCAAAATCCACAAGGATCGGTTCATTTTTCTTGATCTTTTTGATGCTTGCTCCAACTGGAAAGGCCGGGGAAAGCCCCAAGCCACCCATGGGAGAGTCTGACTGGCTTACAATGCTTCCGGTTCTGCCGCTTAAAATATGCCATGTATAGGCTTCATAGTTAAGAGAACGAACACGGAGAAGCCCTTCGTGCCCATGTGTTTTAGCGTAGGCTTCAAGAATCCCGCCGAGCTCGATCTCTGTCATACCTTCTCTTAGAAGCTCAGGTATTTTTTCATATACTCTCTTTGAAATCTCTGCAGCCCTCTCCATGAGCCCAATCTCAAAAGGAGATTTTACTTTCCTTATTTCCTGGATCATTGGTGAAACATTCACCATTTCCGCGTCACCCAGATACTCCTTTACTCTGATAACATCATTGTAAGGTATAACGTCGAGTTGGAGTCCGACGCGTTTCATGGGCTTGATGTGGGTAAAAATTTCTTTTATGGATCGAAAAGGAGTTATCTGTTTGATGGGCGATTCCCTTCGCGCCCGTGATATCTCTCTTTTTACAAAAAGGATTGGCTCATCATCAGATGGTATGAAAAGTAGCGAGTCTTGCATGGTACCCGCCAAATAATAATAGTCAATCTTATAATGGAAAAAGGCCCCATCAAGAGAGGCCTCCTCCATCAATTTTTTCACCTTGCTTATCCGTGACTCTATTTCCTCCCGGGGGACATACTTCATGGTGTGAAACCTACTTGTCTTTCCAGACTGCCTTGCGTTTCTCCATAAATGCATTGATGCCTTCCTTGGCATCTTCTGTGGCCATGCAGCCCTTGTTGTAAATTATCTCGGATGCCTTCAGCGCTTGGAGAAAATCCAGACTCAAGCCTGCCTTGATAGCTCTTTTCGTCCACATTGCTACGGGTCTGCTTTTGTTCAGGAAGTCTGCAAGATATTTTTCTACTTCTGCCTTGAAGTTTTCCACAGGCAGCACGGCTGTGACCAGCCCTATTGCCTGGGCCTCTTTCGCACTGATTATCTTGCCTGTCAAAAGCAGTTCATAAGTCTTCTGGAGACCGATGATCTTGGGGAACCAGGCGGCTGCCACAGGAGGATAAACACCTACAGCGATCTCTGGCTGACCTATTCTTGCCTTTTCTGAAGCAACTACGATATCACAGAAGGCCATAAGTTCACATCCCCCTCCGAGCGATCGTCCATTGACAAGCGCCACGGTGGTCAGGTCCATTTCAGCAAGATGCCTGAACATTCTGTGGAAAACATCGATCATTTCGTCCACTTTGTCTTCGGTATGGTCTGCCACGTCTACTCCATCACAGAAGGCTTTTTCGCCTGCGTGATCAAAAATCAGCATCTGAATGGAAGCATCCTTTTTTACGTCGTCAAGCACTTCGTTAATCTCCTTCATCATGGAGATTGTAAGCCAATTTGATGGTGGTGTATTTAGACTGATTGTTGCAACTTTACCCTTTTTTTCAAAAGTGATGTGATTGAAAGCCATTGTTTTCTCCTTGTTTAAAGCCCATAACGCGTGACACGTGATGGGTGTTTGAAATAAAAAAAGGGGGGATTTCTCCCCCCGTGAAAGTTACCTTTCTTACTTGCCCTGCGGTTTCCCGAGAACCTGTTCCATAAAAGCTGTATCGACCAGTTTGCCTTCTGCAATGAGCTGGCGGTTCTTGATGAAGTCGATGGTGTCCACACCGGTGATCTTCTTGGTGTTGAAGGCGCCGAAGCCAAGGAAGGCCTCGCCCATCATGTTGGTTGCCAGCCAGTATCTGTGGTCGTTCTTGATCTGATCCCAGAAGAATTTCTTCTTCTGCCGTACGCCGTCGATGGATTTCATCAGGCAGCCGGGGAACAGATTCGCGAAGATCCAGACGATTCTATCAACTTCTGCATCGAGGAGGGAGAAGTCGACTTCGCCTTTTTTCTGTTTATCCTGAACCCATGCCCGTGCATCCTTGAATTCCTGGCCTGTTTTCATCTCACCGTACACGATTTCTCCATCCTTGACGAACGCGTCGGTTATGACCTGGGGATTCCGCACCCAGTTTCCCTTGTCATCTTTCAGGACCGGGAAGGCCTTGCTGATGAGGCCCTTCCACCACATCTTGTAGGCGCTCCACATCTCGCAACTCACACAGCTCCACATGGCGTCTTCTACACCCAGATACCACGGGAGGAAGTCAGAAGCGCCACCCACAGGGGCTGAACCGTGACGGGGACCTGCCTGACCTAAAATTGCCAGGTCTGAAGAGATACTGATGTCGCATGCTGTTCCAATTTCCTGGCCGCCCGCAACCCTCATGCCGTTAATCCTGCAGATGACCGGTTTTTTGCACATAAGGATACTGTCAACCATGTTGTTGAAAAGTTCCATATATGCACCGTATTCTTCCGGTCTCATACTGTAATATTCTGAATATTCCTTAGTGTTGCCACCGGTACAGAAGGCGTACGGTCCTACTCCAGTAAAAACTGTTGCCACAACCGAGCGATCTGTTGAGGAGTTCTCAAAACCCGCAATCACACCCTTCACCATCTCTGTGGTGTAAGAGTTAAACTGCGCAGGATTGTTGAGTGTGACCCAAGCTACGTAAAGGCCTGGTATTACATTGCCCTTGGGGTCCTTCAAAGGTCTCTTCTCATAAACGGTACATGGAGCCTCTGTGCCCCACCACTGTGTACCATGTCTGCTGTGGTCTTTCAACTCATGTTCTCTTGGCATCCATTCTAAACCCATACTTTCCTCCTAAATAGAATTTTATTGTTGCTCCAAACTACTGCTTAAAAGTCTGGCTTTAAGGAAACCCTCTTTGCAGGGGATCCAGCCTTGTGGATCTCATCAAATGTTGCTGCGATCGTGCTCATGGGCCTAACCTCAACAAAAGGATCGATGACGATCTTCTTGTTCAGGACCATATCAAGAACGATCGGGTAGTATTCTGGCAAACAACCCCATGTCCCGATAATCTCTGCATCAAAGGCCATTAGCCTCGAAAACATATATTCGCTCCTTGACAGACCAAAGCCTACTACGAGAAGCTTGCCAACAAATGATAGGAGATCAAGCGCAAGGTCCTGACCTGCCTTCGTGCCGGTAACCTCAAAGATTTTCCAGCCTGTGTTGTCAAGACCTCTGGACTTGCAATAGTCCCTCCACTCTTTTACAAGAGCCTTGTTGTCTTTTTCAAGGGTGCTGATTGTGTAATCACAGCCATAGTCGAGTGCTCTTTTCAGTTTGTCAGGATTCCGGGCAATACCGATAACGGTCTTTGCACCGAGTGCTTTAACTGTCTGAGCCATATAAACACCAACACCACCTGTAGCGCCGATAACGATTACGTTATCACCAGGCTGCAGATCTGCCCTCTTGCATGCCTGATAAGGGGTTGTAACCGCATCAGCCACAACTGCAAGCTGTTCAAGAGCATAACCCTTTTTATCCGCAACGAGGCAAAGGTCAATAGAAGGGACCACAATATGGCTTGCAAAACCACCAAAGACACCCATGCTGTTACCAGGCATCTTCTGGGCCAAACACCTGTTTCCACGGCCTGTTTTACAGAGGATACATTTCCTACATGGCAAAACTGCAGGAATGATAACCTCTTTTCCAACCCATGCAGGGTCTCCAGCTATCACAGTACCTGAAATCTCATGGCCAAGGGCCAACGGGGGTTTGCTTACGGTGGGCACGCCATCATAAAAATAGCCAAGGTCTGTGTGGCATACACCGCAGCCGGCTATCTCAATCAGCACTTCCCCTTCCTTCAGTTCAGGTACCGGTATTTCAACCATTTCCAGCTTTCCAGGGGTTGTCTCTTTCGTTTCCCTGTTGTATACCGTAGGTTGGGTCATCTGCCACTGTTTTATTGTCTTAGGTAAATCTGCCATTCAACACCTCCTTATATATTTGAAATACTTTCAATACCACCTCCTTACCATATTACGTCATTCCATAACCACCGTCTACAGGAAGAACCTGCCCTGTAATATATCGAGCGTCATCAGAAGCAAAAAACACAAAGGCCGGGGCAACATCTTCTGGTTCTGCATACCTGTTGAGCAGAATCCTTCTAACATATATCTCTTTCAGCTTGTCATCGGTTTGGAGTGTCATTGTCATTTCGGTTGTTACTATACCAAGAGATATTACATTTGCCGTAACGTTGAATTTTGCAAGTTCCCGCGCAGCTGACTTGGTCAGAGTCACAACCCCGCCTTTTGCCGCTGCATAGTTTATCTGGCCTATTGTTCCTACCATTCCAGCTACTGAGGTGACGTTCACAATTCTTCCATATTTCTGCTCCATGAAATATTTGGATGCTGCTTTAATCATGAGCCAGGGGCCTCTCATTTGAACATTCACAACCTCATCCCACACATCAACCGTCAATTTGTGCAGCATGGCAGGCTTCGAAATTCCAGCATTATTCACCAAGATATGAATGGATCCAAAATTTTCTACACATGCATCAACAATCCTCTTTGCATCCTCTTCCTGGCCCACATCGCCCTTTACAGCAACTGCCTTCCGTCCCATGGCCTGGATCATGCCCACCACTTCGTCTGCCGCCTTCTGATTACCGGCATAGTTCACCACAACATTTGCACCTTCCTGGGCAAAGGCTAAACTGATGGCCCTTCCAACCCCTCTTCCACCACCGGTAACTATAGCGTTCTTTCCTTCTAATTTGCCCATAACGCCCCTCTCCTTTTCATTTTGTGAAATTTTTCGTAAGACTAATATTATAGTTTAATAGGAATATATGTCAAGACAAAAAGATATATTTACAGTACTTTATGAGGGGTGTGCATGGCCGGATCGTGCATTTTTGCACTTAACCAGGTTGTCTTCATGCATCCAGCATTCCAAGTACAGGTGGGACAGTAGATTAAGAATACCACGACACAATAATCCCGATGATCTTTTGGTGCTCAATCCAGTCAGTTATTTTTAAATATCTCTTCACAGATATTCCTGAGCAACACATTGGCAATATATCTTGGAAATAACATTGTCTTTTTGCCAGACCTATGGTACAGAATATGAGCAACTTTTTCTAATACCTTACCGGGGCGGATGGTGTTATGAATCAAAAACTTGCCCGGCTTTTTTCTCCTCATTCCGTAGCAGTGGTTGGTGCATCTAACAACTTTGATAAACTCGGCTATCATGTTATGAAAAGCCTTGTCGGTAACTACCGAGGAAAGATCTACCCAATAAATCCGAAAGATTACAAAATCTGGGGCCTAGATTCATATGCTTCGTTAGGTGCAATCTCTGACAATATTGACTTAGCGGTAATTGTGGTACCAGCCCACATGGTACCAGACGCACTTCACTTATGCGGGGGGAAGGGGGTGCAAGGGGTAGTGCTCATTACGGCAGGATTTCGAGAAATCGAAGATCCTGGGGGCAGTGTCCGCGAGGAAGAGATTCGGGAAATTGCGGCACATTACAATCTTCCTATCATCGGACCAAATACCTTCGGCTTTGTCAACCTGAGTTCTGGGGTAAATGCCTCTTTCACCTCTGAGTTCTCGAGAATCGAGAAAGGGGGTGTTGCCCTCATAAGTCAGAGCGGTGGCATTTGTCATCTCTGCGGCTTTCTTGCCATTGAGCAGGGGGTCGCCATGTCAAAACTGATGAGTCTTGGCAACCGTTGTAATGTAGATTTCCCTGAGTTACTATCCTACCTTGTTGAAGAAGACAGCACAACAAGAGTAATCGCCCTTTACATAGAGGGACTTGATAAACCACGAAGGCTGCTTGAGGTTGCTGAGTCGCTGCGTGGAAAAAAGCCTGTAATCGCATACAAAGCAGGGAAAAGCGAAAAAGGAGACAGCGCGAGCCGATTTCACACCGGTACCCTTGCCGGAAACCATGCGATATGGAAGGGTGCCCTTCGTCAAGCAGGAATTTTGGAAGTTGATACAGCAGAGGAATTACTCGATACAGCAAAAGCTATCGATGCATGCCCTTTACCACGAGGTACTCACATAGCTATCCTTTCCAGTCAAGCCGGTCCTGGTATGATTGCTTCCGATGCCCTCGAGCCTGCGGGGTTGAAACTCTGCCGTTTTTCCGAAGTTACACAAGAGAGAATCGATCAGCTTTTACCTCCTGTTGCCATTCGTACAAATCCTGTGGATATGGGACCTGCGTGGTACAATCCAAAGAATATCATTGAAATCTTGAAGACAGTGCTTGGGGACAGAGATACAGACGGAGTGATCTTCCTGGCCATGTATGCCTCTGCTAATCTAAAACTTGTAGAGGGTATGGTAGAATATATGAAATCCATAGAATCTTTTCAAAAACCTGTTATTGCTTGTTTTTCGGCCCCCCCGGGCGTATGGGATGAACCAGTTAAAGCACTTGACCGGAAAAAAGGGGTTGTAACCCTTCCTACCCCTGAAAGGGCAGTGCTGGCAATGGCGAATATGTGGAAAGTCGGCTTTTTAATGAATAGAAAAAGGTAAAGATTTGGAATCATTATTGCTTGGGATTAACGCCCTGACCTTCCTTGAAAAAGAAGGATTTCCTTTGCTTAAAAGTTATCTTGCCCAAAACGAAAAGGAGGCTGCCAGCCGCTCATTAGAGATCGGTTATCCTGTGACCCTCAAAATCTCTTCACCAGATATGATTCATAAGACCGAGGCTAGAGGCATCAGGGTATCACTTAAAGATGAAATAGAAGTGCGACACGCGTTCAGAGAGCTTGTTGATTCTTTTAGTTCGTCTTATCCGGAAAAATGGCTCGATGGCATAATCGTGCAGAAACAGGGTAGTGGGATCGAGGTAATCGTTGGAATGTTGAAAGATCTACAGTTTGGGCCTGTCCTCATGTTCGGATTGGGGGGCGTATTCGTAGAAGCCATGAAAGATGTTTCTTTTCGATTGATCCCTATTAACGCTTCTGATGCAAAAGATATGATGGAAGAACTGAAGGGTTATGACATACTTAGGAGGTCCCGAAGTGGCCCGATTGATCTCCCGGCAATTGAAGATTTTCTGCTTCAGTTTTCAAGATTTATTGTTCTTCATCCTGAGGTTAAAGAAATAGATATTAATCCATTGTTCATATCTTCTCTCGGTTCTGGCGTACAAATTTGTGACGCCAGAATCAAGGTGGTCAAGTAATCTTTATAGGGACTAACCAAAAAAGCATCTCTTTCACCGAACGCACTGTCCAGCGCCCATAAGACAAGACCGCTAATTATTGTTGTTCAGCATGAATATTCAGAAGCCTCTTTAACCACCAAAATTCTCTGCTTTGACAATCTCACCTGAGGCAACGGAAATTATTTCCTTAAAATTCGGTTGCCTGCATCTCGGATTCTTTCGCTTTATCGAATCACAAAGCTCATATTTATATCCATATTATCTAACATGGTACGGTATCTCTATTTGCAGTAAACTTACGAACAGGCGATTTAGGGTTTTCTATGGGTGGTGCTTCATCATGTGGTAAACACGACAATCTGTAAGTCTCCTGCTGCCACACTCGTGAGTTACTCAATGTCATGGGCCGGGATATTCATGTTGACCAAACCCTCTTCGTTGTTCTTGCCCATTGACATAACTACTTCTATGGGCTTGTTCCTCCTTTGTTGACACAGTCTCGTGATTTCTCTCCAAGGGTTGTGGGCCCTACCTGCTATGCTGTTAGGAGATGGGTTTCCTTCCCGAATGTCCTGGACTGCAACAACCGACTGACACTCCCACCATTTTATTGTACTGAAGATCCGCCTAGCTATCTCAGGACTCTGCGCCCTTTTACAACAAGATGTTCTGCCCCGATTAACTCTGATATCTCGGAAAGGATCACTGTTCAGCCCTCAGCAACCAATATCAAGTCACATGACCCCGACTGCCGGATTTGCTACAATGCCTGAAGCATAGTCCGTTCCACCCAAAATATTGGGCAGAAAAACCCCCTTCGATACCGTGACAATAACCCATGCAGCAACACATAACATTGGGGATGATGGATACGTGATTGCCTGTTCCTGCTTTCCTCTAAGCTATTAAATAGCCCTGGAAACTATTCATTATCCTGAGCTTTTAACTGACTGACCACAATGCGGATATTCTGAATCTCTTGTTTCCCTGTTCTGAAGGATAAATTTGTAATCCCTGGGACACCTGAAAGCGGCGTTATGGAGTACTATCGCTCCTGTATCTCTTTTAAAATTTGTATTCCCCTGGCACGCGAAGTCAGGGCTGTTGTGACATTGTCTTTTTTGTTGATCATTATTGCCTTATATCCCACGAAAGGCTTCAATCCCGATGATCATGTAGATGATCATGTAATTGTTAATCCGTAACTGGCACAACAAGTCCGCCAGACGGAAATATTGCAACTGTTGCCTCTGGATATGCCTTCTCTAGAACTCGCAATCCTTGTTTCAGGGAGCTGGCATATTCCATACCCATTGTACTGGCATCTTCCCTCGAGATCATTGGTGATACAGAGATGGTCCGTATGGGGCGGCGTAGAATCATACAAGACATTGCCATATTGAACTCCAAAGGCTTTTCCGGCAGAAAAGGCAAACCCTGTGCCATAGCATTCCTTACAAATCGTTCTGGTTGATTTTCTGATTTTTCCCGAACCACATTGAAGGAGTCCCGAAACTCATCGGGTACCGGTGTTACAAGGGGTGCCATTAGAAGTATAGCACCAGTGTCTTTGGTGACAGCATCAGGGGCACTAAAACCCTTGGCAAACTGGTGGCCATGAGTGTGGGGATAAGTGGAACTAATTGTTATATCAACTTTTTCCTGAAATCTGTGGCCAAGCTCCTCGTAGCATAGCTCAACGGCTTTAAAAAATGCGGCCTCTGGGCTTCCTGCGATAATCTGAACTGGTTCCCCCTGTTGATTGTACACGCAGTTAATGGAAAGGGAGAGCCCTACAGTTCGTGCCACTTCCAAAACTTTCTCATGAAAAGGGTTTCCTTTTATCAATCCTGCACGCGCCTGTGGATGGATAGTGTATCTCATGTGGTGATCCCGTGTATAGTCAAAGTCAGCTATGCCAGGCATGACAATCTTTGGTCCTCCACCATACCCTGCCATAGGGTGGGGCAAGATAGAACTGATACCTATTTTCAGGTCTGCCTGGACAACGTGGGGATTGATCTTCACAATTTGGTTGCCATCGAGAACAAAAGGTATGAGATTATCCTGCCAGGCATTATGTTGAACAATCCTGTACCCTGACATCAAATCACTGCCAATTCGTAATTCCAGGTCTTCATGCTTTACGGGCATGTGGGTTCCAAGGGCAATAACGAGGGTAATCTTTTCTTTTGTGACTCCTTTCTTGGCAAGAAGAGGAAGCAACACATTGAGAATCCTTTTCACAGGCGTTGGCCTTGTTGCATCATCAATGATAATTGCGACACGACAAACTCTTCCGGTAAGTTCGTCCAGCGACGGACTGCCAATGGGCTGTAGAAGTGCTCTTTCTGTCATCTCCTCAATGGTGGGCATAAAGACTTTCTTTTCTTTTTCAACAAAATGCACGACGTTCCACCTGTTCGAAAGGGAGAAAAACTCTTTTCTGTTAGGGCCAAGACAGAGATAGTATCGAGGTTTCATGATCAGCTCCTGTAAAAGACTGTGTGGTTTTGCCGTAACATAATAGCATAAAAATACCCTCAACTTTTTCACAGATTGTTACAACGTTTCATTTTTCATCAAAGTTCTTATGGATAGACTCACAAGCATGAGTCCTCTGCAAGCACGACTGGCTTCAAGTCAGGTATCTTTATAACCGTCAGGTGGTCCTGAAAATAAGAAGTATTAAGGAAGCATTGAAAATATATCAGGCTCTGTAGCCATACTGTTTCTTCCTCCATTCTTCACAAAATAGAGGGCCGGGTCAGACCACAACGAGAATGCCTTTGGAGATTCGTTCAAGCAATAGTACGCTACTCCTGTTGAGGCGGTTATTTTCCCAATATTTCGTAAGGTTGCTATCTCTTTCAGAGTTGCTTGACTAAAATACTTTCTCATATTTTTCCTTCAACCTTAGAGGCCTACAAAGAGGTTACAGGGAAAATCACCGCAAATTTTTCACCTTCAAAGCGAGTCAAAAGTCCATTTTTTGCCGGTTCCCTAATCTTTTTCGGCACAAACTTCAGAACATAGCCACTGATAAGAAGATGATCGTGTTCATCATTGAAATTTTTAAGGTGGTTCATGTCTATTAACAACAAAGGGCTTTTTTTCTCGCCTCCCGCAGCCCAGTCTGTTCATGCAGCAGTTAATGCCTCAGCAAAAGCCTTCCTGTTAGGCATATCTGTCAGAAAATCAACCAACGCTTCAGACTTGACAAGCTCGGAATCTTTTTGAAGGTTTTTCAGGATATCGGTCGTTTCTATTAACTTCATCTGCACTGATTTTCCATAATTTTCCAATATCTTCATCTCATCAATGATTGCCCTGACAATCTATTTAACCTCTTTTTGAGATGAATTATCAGACAATATCCTGGTTGAGTCTGAGATAAACGACACATACTTTTTTGTTTGCCAATCAATTTAGTAACTTCCTGCAATATAACGGTTAAAACCTGTTGGAGATTATCTCGTAGATTCTTCAATTGATTTTCATGTCTCAGTACAATATCACCTATAAGGGGGATTCATT
>ERZ795031.1039-NODE-1039-length-30624-cov-15.078903_pt1 | contig 30624 bp, 30 predicted proteins | sample MGYA00375123_ERZ795031 | MGnify/ENA primary metagenome ERZ795031 (study PRJEB30166, sample SAMN05720159) | activated sludge metagenome | isolation source: anaerobic digester from wastewater treatment plant | place: USA | collected 2015-04-21 ...
GGGTATTAATTTAAATTACAGCGCTGTAAGCACTTTTGTAAGTGAGATGCGGATGGGTAAAAAGGTGGACTCAAGCTGGAAATCCAAAATTGATGAAGATTATAAAAAAAGAGGCAAAAAGGGCCCCAGCTAAGAAGGCAGCAAACAAATCACCTAACCGGGCAGTCTACATAATTTTTTGTTGACTGCCCGGTTTATACATGCTATAATTTTAGAAAATAATCTTTAACGCGGTACCGTGATGCCGTCAAGATTTAATATCCATTTGATTTATTGTGTATAATAATCCTTGACCATCCGGCCGGGGATTTTTATTAATTACATGGAGGTATTTATGTCAACAAAAAATGAAGTATTCGGCTATTTGCCGGACGAGCGTCCACCGCTGCTTGGTCTAATTTTCTTCGCACTCCAGCAAATAGTGGTAATGTTTCCTGCAACTGTCTTGGTTGCTCTCATCACAGGTTTCCATGTTTCTACAACAATTTTTGCCAGCGGTTTGGCAACATTGGGATTTATCCTTATCACCGGAAGACAAATTCCACTTTACTATGGGTCAAGCTTTTCCTATATAGCAGCAATTGCATCAATCATGAGTGCAGAAGCATTTGCGTCTTACTCTCTGAACGATAAGATTTCAGTTGCCCAGTTCGGTATTGTGATGTCAGGTTTTGTTTCAATATTGGCAGGTTATATAATAAATAAATCCGGCAAGGATAAAATCGAAAAAGTTCTTCCTGCGACCGTAACAGGAAGCATAGCCATAATCATAGGACTGTCATTGGCAGCCAATGCAATGACAAATGCTGCAGCATTTCCTGAAGCAGCACTAGGTAATCCTAATGCAGGCAGCTGGGCCTGGACTATTGCAATTATTACCTTATTCTCAACAATTTTGTATTCTGTTTATTTAAAGGGAAAACTAAGCCAGCTGCCGATTTTGTTCGGCTTGCTCACAGGATATGCCGCTGCTTTAACAATAGGAGGAGTGACCGGCATTCCATTCGTATCCTTTGACACAATTCAAACTACAGGAATATTAAATCTTCCTATTTTCACATTCCCAAAACCTACCCTGGCAGCTGTAGTAGCAATTATGCCCATTGCCATAGCAACAATTCCTGAATCCACGGCACATGTTTATCAACTGGACATATATGTTAATGACCTGGCTAAGAAAAAAGGCATTAATAAAAAATATGATATTGAAAATAAATTGGGATTAAATCTTATAGGAGATGGAATGGGAGATATTATTTCAGGTTTTATAGGGGGCCCCGCAGGAACAAACTATGGTGAAAATATCAGCGCCATGGCCATATCGAAAAACTTCTCCATATATGTTCTTATGCTGGCAGCTGTGTTTACTATGATTATTTCCTGCTTCACACCATTGATAAACATAGTATATTCCATTCCAACAGCAGTAATAGGGGGATTGTCAATATATTTATTCGGAGTTATAGGAGCCCAGGGTATAACAATTATGATTGATAGGAAAGTTGATATGTTCAGCTCTAAAAATTTGGCAGTGATAGCAGTAATCCTAATTGTAGGTCTTGGCGGAAGCTTTGGATTTGAAGGCGGCATGATTCCTATGTTCGGTATTGAATTGCCCGCCATTGCAACAGCAGCTGTAACAGGAATCATTCTCAACCTCATGCTGTCAATAAATGAAAAATAGTAAATAATAAAGACATTCTGCTTTTAATATGCTCACCTCATGGCAGGCAGTTGAAATAATATTAAGTGACAGCAGCAGTGAAAATAAAACGTTGTACATGTTAAAGCATAAACAAAATTTATAGTCATAAATATAGTATAAAGTTTACTTAATGTTAATAATTATTGGAATATATTTTTTGCTTTACAAAAGCGGGCTTGAGGAGTATAATAATTGTGTATATTGTTTTTAAGGATAGAACAAACTAGAAAACGTTGTACTAATTTATAAAATAAGGAGATGAGAGAAAAATAAAAAAACAAAGAGAGACTACTTAAAAATATTGACTGGATTTCAAGCAGGGAGGTGAATAAATAAACCTAAAAATTTTAATTAAATTTGATTTTAGCTATTTTTTATTATTTTATAATATTTAGTAAAAAAGAAGGGAAGGTATAGTAAATGGAACAGGAAAAAAGAGGTCAGTGGGGTACTAATTTTGGTTTCTTGATGGCAGCTATAGGGTCGGCTATAGGCTTGGGTAACATTTGGGGATTCCCATATAAGATGGGTGCAAACGGCGGTTTCATATTTTTAATAATTTATTTATTATTAGTGTCTTTTGTTGGTTTTGCAACTATGCTGGGAGAACTTACCCTTGGCCGTAAGTATGGCATGGGAGTTATCGGAACATATAGGAAAATCAGCGAAAAGTACACATGGATAGGCTGGCTGGGCTGGCTGTCAGGATTTTTGATTTTAGCATTTTACAGCGTATTAGGCGGCTTTACAATCAGGTATTGTATTGGATTCTTAATGGAAATGTTCAGTGCAGGCGCAGGCTTTGGAGGATTGGACAGCGGTGGATTCTTTGGCAGCTTAATCCTTAGTGCTCCCATGAGTATATTGTTCCATGCAATTTTCATGGGTGCTACGATTCTCATAGTAATGGGCGGTGTTCAAGGCGGTATAGAAAAGTTTACAGCAGTGGCAATGCCTACATTGTTTGTAATGGTTATAATCGTAGTTATAAGAAGCGTTACTCTGGAAGGTGCTTTTGTAGGTCTTGAATTTATGTTCAAACCAAACTTGGATATTATAAAGGAAGTAGGTCTTATGAGGGTGCTTAAAATTGCAGCCGGACAGATGTTCTTCTCCCTGTCGCTTGGTATGGGCTGCATGATAACTTACGGCTCCTACTTAAGCAAAAAAGAAAACCTGGAATGGAATGCCATGCTTATTCCTTTAGCAGACACATCATTTGCAGTTCTATCAGCATTGGCTGTACTGCCCGCAGTTGGTGCATTCATGTACCAGGGAGTTGAAGGTGTTTCTTTCGGAGCAGGTCCTGGACTGTTATTTGTTACTCTTCACAGGGTATTCAGTGTAGGCATGGGCGGATTCATGGGTAATTTCTTTGGCGCCTTTTTCTATTTCCTGGTGTTTATTGCTGCCGTAACATCGTCTATTTCCCTCTTGGAGGTTTGTACAGCATTCTTTATTGACAAAGCAGTTGAAAAGGGGGAAGAGCCGAATCGTAAAAAATACACCCTTATTCTGGGTCTTGTAATATTCTTCCTGGGATTCCCTGTAGCAATGGACGGACTTGGCGCAGGCAAGGCAGGGGGTGCAATGATTGACATACCGGCTACTATATTCGGAATGAAGGAAGTTAGAGTTGCATTTGACTGCTGGCTTGACTTCTATGACATGATTTCTGAAGGTGTGTTCATGCCTCTTGGTGCCTTGTTGATGTCACTGATAATCGGCTGGAAACTGAAGACAACTGTTATCAAGGAAGAGGTTGAAGCTTCTCCAGGCATTAAGATGAAGAGATACGGCTTCTGGGATATTTGCTTCAAATTTATAGTTCCTGTTGCCATGGTATTGGTATTGATGGGTCAGCTTGATGACTTCTTCGGATTAGGTATTTTCTAAAGCAATTTTATAAACAATATAAGGAGCGGATTTCCGCTCCTTTAATTATGTAAATTTTCTATAATGAACATGTCCTTTGTGTCCCTTTGCTATACAAGGTCACAGGGATTTTAAAGTTTTGCTCATTAAATCACTTCCTATAAGAGTGTCAGGAAATATTTTTGAGGCAAATTTCAGGTATTCTTCCGGATTCGGCATGGAAGGACTGAAATGTGTAAGCCATAGCTCCTGAACCTTTGCATTTAGTGCAATATAAGCAGCTTCTGAAAAAATCATGTGCATTTTTGCCACAGCACCTTCAAGCATTTCATCATTTCCGTACATTCCTTCGCAAATAAACAAATCAGAATCCCTGACTATTTCATCAATAAATTTAACAGGTCTTGTATCCGTTACATAGGAAACCTTTATGGACTTCCTGGGACTTCCCAGAACCATACTTGGTGTAATCGTCCTGCCTTCTACAACAACTTCCCCGCCTTCGTGGAGCTGTCTCCAAAGATTAACCGGAATATTAAGATCTTTTGCCTTATCCGGCTGAAAACGAGCTTTTAAACGAAGCTCAAAGCTGTAGCCTAAACAGTTTATATGATGCTTTAAAGGAATAGACGTTATATATAAGCCTATCTTTATAAATTCCTGGGGTTTAGTGTCGTGGAGCTCCGCAATCCTGACTTCATATGGCAGAAATCCGCAGACAACCAACAGAGAATTAAGTATTCTTGTGCTTCCTCTGGGTGCAATTATATCTAGGGGCTCAGTTCTGCCGTGATTTCCCATGGTTAAAAGAAGCCCCGGCAATCCTGTCACATGGTCTGCATGGCAGTGGGTTATTAATATTGTGTCAATTTTATTTAAACTTATTTTTCCCTTGTGGAGTGAAATTTGTGTTCCTTCGCCGCAGTCTATAAGGATTGATTTTCCATTGCATTCAATATGACATGATGCCAAGTACCTGTTGGGGAGGGGGACCATTCCTCCTGTACCGATTAAAGTAACGTTTATCATATAATCACCTTTTTTTCTTAAGTGATTCAATTATACACAATAATGCTGTATTTTTCAATAAATATATTATGACATAATGCGGGGGGCGGCAATCATTCAGTATTTTTCATAACAGTATCAACATTCCTATACAAATTATAACAGACAATAATCCCTGCAAGGCTTTATAAAAGACATAAGAGCTGATATTAAAATTAAAATCATCTGTTACCGCAGTTGTTTGTAAAATTACAGAAATTCCGGAGAAGCTTATGAGGAAATTAATAACTATAAGCTTAACATCCAAGGGGAGGGAGGAGGAGGCAGCCAGGCTGCAGCCGTTTGAAATTTCCAGGATGCCTACGGAAACAGAATGTATTATATCGCTAAGGGGTCTGCTTAATAAAAGATACTTTGAAAGAGAGATAAGAAGGTTATCGAAAAAGTTGGAAAACACTGAAAACATTACAATAACACCGCCGATGGACAAGATGGAAGTAATTGATTTATAAATTGAAGAATTAAAGGCGTCGTAAAAGGATATATATTTTTGCTTTTTATCCTTTGCAAAGGCTGCAGTCGGTCTGTCTTTTTTTATGAGCATTCCTATGAGTAACGCACTGAGCAAATGGGGAAGGGCAATATATTTGGACAGGCTTAAATCTCCAAGCATTGAATATGATACTGCGCCTGCCATAAATTGAAAGCTGCAGTTGTTAGTAAAAACAACCAAAGCATTTGCTTCACTGCTGTCTATTCTTTTATAGGAAGCCATGGTATTCACTGTCATTGCTCCGGAAGGGTAGCCTACCACGAAGCTGATAAAGTAGGGGATGAATGCATATCTGCTCTGAAATATTATATTTGATATAAAGGATAGCTTTTCTGACAATCTGTACAAGAAATTATATTGCAGCAATATATTTGATAGAATGGCCATAGGAAGCAGGTAGGGAATCATATTGTTAACCCAAATTTTCAAGCCGTTAAAAACACCTTCCGAAACTAAGTCCGGTTTCATAACGAACAGGAAAATAATCATCATTATGGAAACAGGAATAAAATTTCTTTTTAACATAAAAAACACCCCCTTTTATTTTATTGTCCATAAATTGTTTATATGCTTTTCCATATACAATAATTTCATTATGTTTTATAAAGGCAATTATGTTGAGCCAGAAATAAAAACATTTCGGAAATTATTATTAAAATGAATGACAAATTAAGCTTAATCATAATAAAATAAGTGTGAAGGAGATAAGAGTTTTGCTCAAGGAAAAGCAGGAGAAGAAAAATATCGGCATTGTTGTACCATAAATTTATCTGATCGGTATAACAACTTATAAGATTATTAAAATAGCCTATAGGGAAGATTCTTTCATACTAAAAAGATTGAAAGGGAAAAGGCGGTTTCATTATTTAAATATTTATATACACTGCATTTTCAGTATATTCGCTGTTTATTTTTCTGTTTTTCAAAGGAAGGTAATAAATATTTGAAGATTTGTTTGTTATATTAAAAACCTTAAGGTTTTCAGGAGACAGGTTATATTTTTTATAGTCTGAAAACCTGTTAATCACCTTAATTCCATTGTTCTTTGCATGCTTTATAGCTCTTCTGCCTGCATTATTAAAAGCAAGCACTTTAACATAATCGTTATTGGTTAACATAATTTTAATTATGTCAACCTTTTTTATGTCAAGGAGAATATTAAGAAGACATCTTCTAAGCTTTGAATATGTATACCGCTTTGATTTAAGAGACATTATAAGGTCATCAATATTTTCATGCTTGAATGACTGCGACATGATTTTATTGTTTAATCCTTCCTTTATTTCATAAATTGTATTTAAGTCATCACATGTAATTATTTTATAATATAAATAATCGGTATAATTGTTCAGTGTGTTGAATTGTTTGTGGTCATTGTAGAATTTTTCAATCAGCTCAAGACTTTTTTCCGTAAGCTTAAGATTATTCAAAGAGCCTTCCAGCATGGAGTTTCTGATGGCAGCTGCACTGTGAAAAGGTCCTTGAAATTCTGTATCATTGTGAGCCATGCCCAAACGTTTGACAGGATAGTAGCTAAGGTTTAAATCTAACTTCATGGCGCTTTTTATATATTCCACAGCCAGGACATTATTGGGCGAATAAACAGCTTCAGCTTCATCATTAATTAAAGACACCAGTGCATTTGACATGGCATTTGGGTAGGACAGTCCTTTTTTTATTTCTTCCTTAAAATTTTTATTGAATTCCGGCGTTAATTGCAGACATGCAATTTTTTCCAACAGCTTGACATCGTCATTTTCACAGCCGAAGCTTATGGAATCAACATTAAGTTTTTTTAATTCCTTAATTGCGGCAAAAGCGAACATTTCAGCATTCTGGCATGAAAAAGGCATGGGGAGCTCAATAACAATATCGGCACCTCCATATACTGCAGCTTCCGCACGATTGAATTTATCTATGATTGCAGGTTCTCCGCGCTGGACGAAATTACCGCTCATAACAACAGCAATACAATCGCAGTCTGATAGTTTTCTGGCCATTTTAAGCTGGTATTCGTGGCCTGCATGAAAAGGATTATATTCAGCAACAACACCGGTAATTTTCATATTTTTATCCCCGTCTTATATGACAAGGGACAGGGGTGCTGTCATCTTGTCACATATTTGCATTTTATAATAATATCTTAATTATAAACAGGCTTGATGTCAAATAATTTCAAGACAGTAAAATTTAAATAAAAATTTTTACAAAAGACTTAAATTTTTTCAGCTATATAAAATTATTATATGCAGATAATATTATCAGCTAAAAAAGCTAAAAACATTTAAAAAGGATGATAAAAAAATGCAGAATTCCAACAGCAGTCAAAATTATAATTTTTCCAACAATGTTAAACAGTTCGAATTAAATGAAGCTAAGAAAAAAATGGGCATTAGTCAAGTTCAAGGACAAATACCGCCTGTACAGCAAAAGTCAAATCAATTGAACAAAACTGATGAGAAAGAATTCAACACTCTGTTTTAACCAAATTAAAAAGTTTATCAAATCAAAAAGAGCCCGGGCTCTTTTTGTTATGGTATGACAGTACTCCCTTTCCCTTGTTATAAAATTCTTGAAAATCATTGTTTATTTTTTGTTAAATTGATGATATACTGTTTTATATCAGAAGAAAAATGCAAATGGTGATATTATGAGCTTAACATTTGTTATCGGCGGTGCGAGAAGCGGAAAGAGTACATTTGCTGAAGCAAAGGCAAAGGAATATTCGCAGCATGTATTGTATATAGCATCTGCAGTTGTAACAGACCAGGCAATGGCTGACAGAGTTAAAAGACACAGGGAGCAGAGACCTGCCTCATGGCACACGCTGGAGGCGTACGGCAGCTTTGACAAGCTGATTGACAATCCTTTATTTGTTCAATCTCAAGTAATACTGTTTGACTGCATTACAACAATGATTGCTAATTACATGGTTGACAGCAGTTTGGATTTTGACACCTGCAGTGTTGAAGATGTTAATATCCTGGAAGAGAAAATTACAAGTGAGGTTTTTTCATTAATTGATGTATGCAATAACAACAATAAAAAACTAATAATAGTATCTAATGAAACAGGTATGGGTCTTGTACCTTCTTACTATATGGGAAATTATTTCAGGGATATAAGCGGACGTATCAACAGCAGGCTTGGCCTTAAATCGGACAATATGTATTTTATATTTTCGGGAATACCAATAAAGCTTAAAGACAAAGGGGAAATGGTAAAATGGCCTCAGGATTTTTGACTCTCATTTCGTTTTTTACCCGAATTCAAGTTGGAAGAAAAATTGAATACAACGAAGAAAACTTTATAAGAGCATTGAATCTTTTCACCCTTACAGGAGCGGTTATTGGTTTTCTTTTAGCCTTGACATACTTAATTTTTAACAGACAGATACCCTTCCTAAGAGGACTGGCAATTACCATTATGTATATTCTTATAACAGGCGGAATACATTTGGACGGTGCTGCCGATACTTCAGACGGTCTGTTTTCAGGAAGGACAGGGGATGAAGTTTTTGAAATAATGAGTGATTCCCGCATAGGAAGTTTTGGAGTAATAACATTGATTTTAATTGTCCTTTCCCAATTTATTCTGTTTTCTTACATAAGCATTGAAGCAGTATTTATTATGCCTCTTGCAGGACGGGCAGGAGCAATAGCCGGCTGCTGGAATAAAAAATACGCAAAAGGGACAAAGGGTATGGGAACTGCGTTTGTTGAAAATATTGACAAGAGCGTTCTATTGATTAATTTATCCATATTATTTGTATTTTCAATCCTGTCATGGCAAAGAACAATAATATTTACAGCATCTTATGCAGCAGTCAGCCTTTCATATTTTATATCCACGTTGATAGAAGATAAAATAGGAGGTATGACAGGGGATACATGCGGGTTTATAACTGAAATAAGCCAGATAATTTTTATGATAACAGTACTTTTCTTAATGAGGCAGTTATGATATACTTAGTTCGCCACGGAGAATCAGAAGCAAATATATCAAGAAGATTCAGCGGAATAACCGATGTTGAACTGACTGAAAAAGGTCTTTTGCAGGCAGTGAAAGCAGGAAAAAAGCTGAAGGACAAAACAATACATAAGATTTTTTCAAGCCCTTTGAAAAGAGCAATATATACAGCTGAAATAATTGCAGATGAAATCGGGTTTGACAGAAAAGACATAATAATTGAAAACAGTATAACAGAAGTTGATTTCGGTATTTTTGAAAACCTTACATGGGAAGAAATTGTAGAGATGTATGCCGATGAAGTAGAAAGCTGGACTGAATTTAAACATAAATATAAATTCCCCAAAGGGGAAGGATATGATGATATTGTAAAAAGAGTTGCGGGCTTTATGGATAAGGTGCCTGACAATTCGCTGATATCAACTCATTACGGTGTGATACAGGCTGTTCTTTTGTATTATAATATAGCCGATGATGACACATTATGGAATTATAAAATATCAAACTGCGATATCTTTGAACTGGACAATAAGAAATTAACAGGCATAATAAGGAGCTGTACTTAAAATCTAAGGATTTTATATATAAAAAAACTATGGAGGAATTATATGAATGTACTAGTAATTAACTGCGGGTCTTCATCACTTAAATATCAACTGATAAATATGGATGGTGAAAAGGTCCTGGCAAAAGGCTTAGTTGAAAGGATAGGAATTAGTGGAGGTTTATTAAAACACGAAAAACCGGGATTTGACAAGCTGGTTATTGAAGAAGACTTGAAAAATCACAAGGAAGCAGTCAATCTTATGCTGAAAGCACTGCTTGATGAAAAATACGGCGCAATCAGATCAATGGATGAAATTGATGCTGTAGGCCACAGAGTGGTTCACGGGGCAGAAAAATTTGCGAATTCAGCATTAATAGACGATGAAGTAATTGATACCATGAAAGAGTGCATCAGTCTGGCACCTCTTCACAATCCTCCAAACATCACAGGAATTGAGGCATGCAAGGAATTAATGCCGGACGTACCCATGGTAGCAGTATTTGATACTGCATTTCATCAGACAATGCCGCCTGTATCCTTCATATATCCATTGCCCTACGAATTGTACGAAGAATTGAAAATAAGAAGATACGGCTTCCACGGAACATCACATCAGTATGTTTCAGAAAGGGTTGCTGATTTAACAGGCAAAAGCCTGGAAGGAACCAAAATTGTTACATGCCACCTGGGAAACGGAGCTAGCCTGACTGCAATCAAGGATGGAAAGTCTTTTGACACAAGCATGGGAATGACTCCTCTTGAAGGTCTGGTAATGGGAACAAGATGCGGAGATATAGACCCCGCAATTGTAACATTTTTAATAAACAAGAAAAACATGACAGGTGAAGAGGTTGACAATTTAATGAATAAAAAATCCGGAGTTTTGGGTATTTCCGGCGTTTCCAACGATTTCAGGGACATTGAAAAAGAAGCTGGAAAAGGAAACACTAGAGCTCAGCTGGCATTGGATAAATATGCATATACAGTGAGAAAGTATATTGGTTCTTATGCAGCAGCAATGGGAGGACTTGATTATTTGGTATTCACTGCAGGTCTTGGCGAAAATTCTCCGCCTGCAAGAAAACAAGTATGCGAGGGCCTTGAATTCCTAGGAATTGAAATAGATGATGAAAAGAACAACACAAGAGGGAAAGAAGCTGAAATATCAAAAGACGGCTCTAAAGTAAAAGTATTTGTTATTCCTACAAATGAGGAAGTAATGATTGCCAGAGATACAAAGAAGCTGACAAGCAAATAAAACTAAAGAATCCTTAAACAAGCGCTTAAACTGTAATTAACAGTATAGGCGCTTTTATCCTTGGTTAAAACTGTTATAACAGGGAAACACCTTATATCTTGACTATTTTTTGACTGCTTTATATAATAAGTTACTCTATAAAAATTTTTGGATTATTATAGCAAGCAGATAAATTAAAAAGCAGGATCACAGGATTATGAAAGAGGGGGAAAAATGAAAATAAAACCTAAAAGGCTTGAGATTGGAAATAAAATCGGCATAGTATCACCGGCAAGCCCTTCTTATTACAAAAGTGATATAGATAGAGGGATAAAAACCCTGAAGGAATGGGGATTTAAGGTTGAACCGTCAAAAAATCTGAATAAGAAGACAGGTTTTTTCTCCGGACGGGATATTGAAAGAGCCGAAGATTTAAACGAAATGTTTGAAAGAAAAGACATTGATGCAATATTTGTCACACAGGGAGGATATGGTTCGGCACAAGTCCTGAAATATTTAGATTTCGACCTGATAAGAAAAAATCCTAAAATTTTTTTAGGCTTTAGCGATATTACATCCCTGCTTCTGGCAATAAATAAAATTACCGGTATTGTAACCTTTCATGGACCGGGAATGACCAGATTTAACGATGAAGAATTAACGGATTACACTAAGGAGCATTTGTTTAAAGCATTGGACGGACAAGCTCCAATTGGACAAATAAATCTGGCAGACAGGAAAAAATGGATAAACGTAATAAACGGCGGCCAGGCAGAGGGGGAACTGATAGGAGGAAATTTAACACTTATATGTTCTTCTTTAGGCACTCCCTATGAAATTGATACAAAGGACAAGATACTGTTCTTTGAGGAAGTTGATACTGAACCTTGGATATTTGATCATATGATGTGCCATCTTTCAAATGCAGGCGTCCTGCAAAAAGCATCCGGATTTGTGATAGGTGAATGTGCCCGCTGTGTGCCAAGGAGATTAGATCCGGGGTTTCACTCAGATATCAGTTTGGAGGATATTCTAGAATTCTATCTAAAACCTCTAGGCAAACCGGTATTGCACGGATTGCCCATAGGACATACAAAAGATTTAGCTACTCTGCCTATAGGAGTTAAGGCATACATAAATGCAGATGACAAAATATTTTCCATAGAAGAAGCTGCAGTTTTATAGATATGCATAAGCGAAATGACAGAGCATATATATTAAAAAAATGGAGGGATATCCAATGAAAAAGAAAATTATTATTTTTGTTTTAATTTCAGCTATGTTAATATCAGGCACTGCAAACATTACCCTTGCGGCAGATGAAACAAACAGTTTAAGAATTGGAGTCACACAGGAGATAGACAGTTTAAGCCCCTTTTTATCATGGTCGATTACCGGAGATGAAACATTCATGTTGATTTATGACCCCTTGGTAAGAGTGGATGAAAACATGGCGCCTGTACCGTCGCTTGCAGAATCCTGGAGCAAAAGCAGCGATAATCTTACGTGGACCTTTGTTTTGGATGAAAATGCAAAATGGCATGATGGCAAGAATGTGACAGCTGAAGATGTAAAATATACATACGAATACATTATTTCCAGCGGCTTGGGCATGTATGCAGGCGGATTGGAAGGTATCAGTTCCATAGAGGCAGCTGATGAGAAGACAGTGGTAATCAAGACAAATGAACCAAAAGCTAACATGCTCCTTTCCAATGCCCCGATTTTGCCTAAGCATATATTGGAAACACTCACCATGGAAGACCTGGAAACATGGTCAAACGACAGCCCTGTTGGCAGCGGACCTTTTAAATTTGAAGAATTGAACCTGGGAGGATTCCTAAAACTGGTTAAAAACGAAGACTACTTTAAAGGAAGTCCGGGACTAGACGAAATAATTTTTGTATTATATGCCAACGATGATGTTATGACACAAGCCTTAAAAATAGGAGAAATAGACGCAGTAGTAAATTTCAGTGCATCGCAGCTTGAAGAATTAAAAGGTGTTCCGGAAATTGAAGCCATATCCGCTGTGGCACAGGGTTTTACGGAATTAAGCTTTAACTGCTCGGAAGATTCTTCTTCAAAAGGAAACAAACTTCTTTTGGACAAGAATATAAGGCAAGCTGTAGAATGGGCAATTGACAAGCAGAACATTCTGGATGTCGTATACTACGGCCAGGGGAAAACAGGCACTTCACTAGTCCCTCTAGGCGATTATTATCATTATGAACCCAAGGACGAATTAAGAAGCTTTAATATTGAAAAAGCAAATGAATTATTGGAGAAAGCAGGTTATAAGGATACTGACAACGATGGCATAAGAGAAGATGAAAAAGGAAACAAGCTAAGTTTTGTTTTCACCCTAAGGTCAGAAACCCCTGAGGAAATAAAGGCTGGTCAAATGATTGCAGCAAATGTGGAGAAAGCAGGCATAGAACTGAAAATTGAAACAGTTGATGACGGGGTTTTGATTGATAAGATTTATTCACAGGATTTTGATATGTTTATCTGGGGATGGGGAACTGCTTTAGATCCTACTGTAATTCTTAACGTAATGAGTACGAGGGAAATTGGCAACCTGAGCGATTGTAATTATTCAAATGAAGAATACGACAGATTGCTGCTGGAACAGCAAACAATTATGGATGACAGCCAGCGGCGTGAGACAGTATACCAGATGCAGAAGATACTGTATGATGATGCTCCGTATATCATCCTCTTTTACGATAATAATTTGCAGGCTGTGAGGACTGACAAATTTGAAGGATGGAAAAGAGTACCGGAAGACGGATCTTATTTCTATAATTTGACATATACAAACTATGTTAATGTTAAACCCAAAGCACAAACTGAAGGTACAGTGCCTGAAGGAACACAGAATCAGGGGGAATCCGGCTCTTCAAATACAGCATTAATAGTTGGAGCCGTGGTATTATTAGTTGCCGGAGCAGCAGTATTAATGATGCGTAAGAAAAAAAACACGGAAGAAGACGACGATTAAAATAAATTAAATATAGGGCGGGTGCAACCTGCCCTATATTGAATCGGAGATGCTTAATATGAATAAGCAATATGTTTTGAAAAAAATTATATATTCGCTGATAACTATTTTTGCAGTATTAGTTTTCAATTATTTTCTTTTCAGGATTATGCCCGGCAATCCTCTGCAAATTCTTATGAGAAATCCCAACGCATCAGCAGAGGCAATTGAAAAAACCAGGGAGATGTTTGGCTTAGACAAGCCTTCCTATATACAGTTTTTTATTTACATAAAAAGCCTCTTTCAAGGTGATTTAGGAACATCTTTTTTGTATAAGGGACAGCCGGTTGCCCAGGTAATAGGTAATAGAATTCTGCCGACCCTGTTAATGATAGGGGCTGCAGAAATACTTGCTATTATAGTGGGAATTTTTATCGGTGTTATATCTGCATGGAAAAGAGGAACTAAAATTGATATTGTATCATTGAGTTTTTCTTTAATTAGCTACGCAATGCCTACATTTTGGATAGGAATAGTATTTGTGACGATTTTTTCAGTTAATCTTCGCATTTTTCCCACTTCCGGAATGATGACGCCTGGATTGTCCTATGCAGATGTTATTGAAAAATCATCGGATGTTATAAAGCATATGGCTTTGCCGGTCTTAACCATGAGCCTTCTTTTAATCGGCCAATATGCACTGGTGATGCGAAGCACACTTGTGGATGTCCTTACTGAAGATTATATTACTACGGCATATGCAAAAGGATTTAAAGATGATTATGTTATTAAAAAACATGCTGTTCCAAATGCCATGCTGCCCATGATTACCATCATTGCTATTAATCTGGGTCTGGTGATAGCCGGTGCAATACAAATAGAAACCATTTTTTCCTGGCCGGGAATAGGAAGGCTTATGTATGACGCAATCAAAAGCAGGGATTATCCGCTTTTGCAGGGAATATTTCTGCTTATAACTATTTCTGTAATTGTAGCAAATCTATTGGCGGATTTAACATATGGATATCTTGACCCGAGGGTGAAAAGCAGGAGCTGATAATATGAAAAATTCGGAACATGAGATTGTTTATAAGGGATATAAAGAGTTTTTCAACATATTTATTCATAATAAAATGGCAGTTGCAGGAGCTGTCATACTTGGAGTTTTCATAACGGTTGCATTGATGGGGTCTCTTGTCTACCCCTTTGACCTGCAAGAATTCGGAACTGCCGGGGATGTGATGAATCCTCCGGACAGAAGCCATTTACTGGGAACCGATGACATGGGAAGGGATGTGCTGGGCAATCTTATAGCAGGCACAAGGGTATCCCTCCTGGTCGGCCTTTTGTCCACATTGATTTCTATGATTTTAGGTACTGTTCTGGGTATTTATGCCGGTTATTATGATAATATAATCAGCACGATAATCATGCAGGTCACGAATTTCTTTCTGGTTATACCTTGGCTGCCCTTGATGCTGGTACTGACAGCTATCCTGGGGACCAGCATATGGAATATAATATTTGTAATCGGCATGACAAGCTGGCCGGGAACGGCAAGGATAGTGCGCGCCCAGACTTTATCTATCAGGGAAAGGCCTTTTATAGAAAGAATAACAGCTATAGGGGCCGATACAGGCCATATCATGGTAAAGCATATTTTGCCTAATGTTTTCCCCCTTGTATTTGCCAATACGATTTTAGTATCCGCAGAAGCTATTCTGTCTGAAACCACCCTAAGTTTTTTGGGCTTGGGTGATGTTTCAAGGTCCAGTTGGGGGATGATGCTTCATTATGCATTTGAGTCCGGCGCTGCAAGCTTAGGTGCCTACTGGTACTTTCTGCCTCCCGGCATATGCGTTGTATTATTGGTTTTGTCCTTTACTTTTTTGGGATATGCTCTTGATGAAATTTTAAATCCTAAGCTGAAAAGAAGGTAGTATGATGGAATTGTTGAAGATAGATAATTTGAAAACATATTTTAAGACTAGCAAAGGTATTGTCAGAGCTGTGGATGGTGTAAGTTTTTCTATTGAGAGAGGACAGGCGGTAGGGCTTGTTGGAGAGTCAGGCTGCGGAAAAACCACCACAGCCTTATCTATTGTAAATTTGCTGCCCGAAAACGGAAAAATAACAGAGGGCAGTATTCTTTTAGACGGGAAGGACTTAACCAAATTAAGCAAGGATAGGGTAAGAAAGCAGAGATGGAAAAATGTCTCCATAGTTTTCCAGAGTGCAATGAATGCCCTCAACCCTGTCATGAAGGTCGGCGACCAGGTGATTGAGGCAATCATGTATCATAATCACTTAACCTATGAGGAAGCCAGGAAAAAGACAAAGGAACTATTTGATTTAGTGGAAATCGACAAAAACAGAATAGATAATTACCCTCATGAATTCAGCGGAGGCATGAAGCAGCGGGTAATGATTGCTATGGCACTGGCATGCGATCCCAAGCTTATCATAGGGGATGAACCGACTACTGCCTTGGATGTTATTGTACAGGCCCAGATATTAAACCTCCTTAACAAAATTAAGGAGGAATTAAATACAGGTTTATTGATTATAACCCATGATTTATCCATTTTAGGAGAAGTATGCGACGAAATAGTAATAATGTATGCAGGAAAAATAGTTGAAAAGGGAAGAACAGAACAAATATACGAGGAACATCTACATCCGTACACCTATAAGCTTTTTAAATCCTTCCCGGATATACAGGGAGAAAGGATTTTAGAGGAAGCCCTTATGGGCAGGGCTCCAAATTTGTCCGACCATCTGCCGGGCTGCCGGTTTAATCCCAGATGCAGTTTTGCATCGGACAAATGCAGAATTGAAGAGCCAAAACTGAAAGAAGCAAGCCCGGGTCACTATTGTGCCTGTCATTACGGAGGTGTGTGGAATGGATAAATTACTTGATGTACAAGACCTGAAGGTACATTTTAATATAAAAAGAGGCTTTATAGAAGATATTTTTTCAAAAGACCAAGTCGTTGTAAAAGCAGTTGACGGAGTGAGTTTCTCTATTAAAAAAGGAGAAATACTTTCACTGGCAGGAGAAAGCGGAAGCGGAAAAACAACCGTGGGGAAAGCAGTATTAAACCTGGTAAAACCCACATCAGGCAAAGTTTTATTTAACAATGAGGATATCAGTGCGAAAAGTGAAAAAGAATTAAAAATATTCAGGCAGAATGCACAGATGATATTCCAGGATCCGTATCAGTCCTTAAATCCTAAACAGTCTGTAATAGATATTGTTTCCGAACCACTATCGATTCATAATATAACAAAAAGCGAAAAGGATAAAAAAGAAAGAGTTGAAGTTGCATTGGAATTAGCGGGATTAAAGCCCGCAGGGGAATACCTGTACAGGTATCCCCATGAATTAAGCGGAGGAGAAAGACAGAGAGTAGCAATCGCAGGCTCCATTATACTTAACCCCGGGTTCATTGTGGCAGACGAGCCGGTATCTATGCTTGATGTTTCCATAAGAATAGGAATTATTAATTTGCTGATGGAATTGAGAAATAAAAAAGACATATCATTTCTATTTATAACCCATGACCTTTCCCTGGCATGGTTAATATCGGACAGAATTGCCATTATGTATTTAGGTAAAATTGTTGAAATGGGCGGACCCGAATTGATAGAAGGCAAATGCAAACATCCTTACACTAAAGCTCTAATAGATGTTATGCCTTTGGCTAAGGCTGTAAAGAACAGGACGAAAAATGCACTGAAGGGAGAAACCCCAAATCCTGTAAAAATTCCTTCCGGCTGCCGTTTCCATCCCAGATGCCCTCATTGCATGGATATATGCAGGGTTGAAGAGCCACTTTTAGCAAATATAAGCGAAGGTCATCTGGCAGCCTGCCATTTAAATAAATTACCTTGACAAATATTTTTTTTTCAAATATAATGAACTCTGCGAATTAAAAAGGGTGGTATTATGTTACTTAAAATAAACAAATTTTTATCATCTGAAGCTGTGTCTTTGACAATAAATGAAAATTTTTCAATAGATGATGAGGAATTTTTAAAAGAAACAGGTCTTGACAAAGATATATTATTAACCGGTGAAATATTAAAAATTGACGACGGTACAGTGTTTACGGGCAAAATAGAATATACTTTCACCGATGAATGCGCAAGGTGTTTAAAGGAGTTTGACAGAAGAATTGAAACGGGATTTCAGGCAGAAATTGTTAAGAAAGAAGATATGGAATCCGATGAAATTCAACTGGTTGCAGCAGATGGAACTATAAAAATGGATGAAACAATAAAACAATTAATTTATTTGTCCCTGCCCATGAAATCTTTATGCAGTAAAGACTGCAAGGGTATATGTCCAAGCTGCGGTGTAAACTTAAATATTGAAAAATGCAGGTGTGAAAACAGTATAACAGATCCGCGGCTTGAAAAGCTAAAGGATTTGTTGAAATAAGGAGGTGTAAAAATGGCAGTACCAAAGAGAAGAACTTCCAAAGCCAAAAGAGATTCAAGAAGAGCGGCAAATGCGAAATTAACTGTTCCAAATACAGTAGAATGCCCGCAGTGTCATGAACCGAAGCTACCGCACAGAGTATGCGCTGCATGCGGATATTATGACGGTAAAGAAGTGGTAGCTGTAGAATAGAAAAAGTCTCAAAATAATTGGTTAGGGCTGTAAAAAATAGTGCCGGGCACTATTTTTTTATTGCAAAACAAATATTACTGCTATATACTATTGTAAGTATATCAGTTAGAGGTGGATATGAAAATTGCAATTGATGCCATGGGCGGCGACAATGCACCTGAGGCAGCCGTAATAGGCAGTATACTGGCAAGAGATGAATACGGCCTGGGCATTATACTTTCCGGAAAAGAAATTGAAATTAAAAAAATACTGGAAAAAAACACATCAAACTTCAATAATATTGAGCTTATCAACGCAGAAGAAATAATATCGAACGATGACAAACCTGTTTTGGCAATAAGACGGAAGAAAGACTCATCAATGGTTAAAGCTTTATATGCGGTAAAGAATAATGAAGCTGACGCCCTTGTATCCGCAGGCAGCACCGGAGCCTTATTGAGCGGAGCAACCCTTATAATCGGCAGAATTAACGGAATTGAAAGGCCTGCAATAGGGTCATTGATACCTAACATGTCAGGAGGAGTCTGTTTATTGATAGATTCAGGTGCAAACGTGGATTCAAAGCCTGAGTTTTTATATGATTTTGCAATTATGGGTGATATTTATTTAAAAAGAACAATGAATATCAAATCGCCAAGGATAGGCCTGGCAAATATAGGAACGGAAAAATCCAAGGGCGACAAGCTTACTGTGGAAACATACCAGCTACTTGAAAATTCAAATTTAAGCCTTAATTTCACAGGCAATATTGAAGCCAGAGACATACTTAAAGGATATGTTGACATAGTAGTATGCGACGGGTTTACAGGAAACATAATATTAAAAACAATGGAAGGAACAGTACTGGAGCTGATGAAAGGCCTTAAAGAGGAAATCATGTCAAGCTTAAGGTCAAAAATCGGCGGTGCATTGATAAAACCGGCACTTAAGAGCTTTAAAAGCAAATTTGATTATTCAGAGCATGGCGGGGCTCCGCTTTTGGGAGTCAAGGCTCCGGTAATAAAGGCTCACGGCAGTTCTGACTCAAAGGCAGTTAAAAATGCCATTAGACAGGCAAAAATCTGTGCTGAAGGCAATGTGAATGAGTTAATTGAAGAAAGCATAATGAGGAGGTGAAGAATGTGTTTGAAAGAATTAGAGAATTGGTAGCTGAAAAGGTTGGCGTTGACCCGGAAGACATAACAATGGAAACATCCTTTGCAGACGATTTGGAAGCAGATTCAATAACACTTTTTGAATTGGTCATGGCAATTGAGGATGAATTTGACATTGAAGTTGACGATGAAAGCATTGAAAAAATTGAAACGGTAGGAGATATAGTAAAATACCTGGAAGAAATAAATAGTTAAATAGGTATGGGGGCACACCAAAATGGAATGTCCCCCGATTTATAATTATTTATTAATTTAATGAAATAATTCATTATAGTAATAAGCAATTATATCCGGAGGAAAGATGAATACATATACAGTGCAAGACTTCGAAAAAGTGATAAACTATAAATTCAACAACATAAAAATATTGGAAAAATCCCTTACCCACAGCTCATATTCAAATGAAGACAAGTCATATAACAGGATTAACAACGAAAGACTTGAATTCCTTGGCGATGCTGTTTTAAGCATCTCGGTGAGCCGATATATATTTGACAAGTTTTCTGATTATCCCGAAGGAGACCTGACAAAGCTCAGGGCCCAGGTTGTCTGCGAGGACACATTAAGCCTGGCAGCCGGAAATATAAATTTAGGAAAGTATTTGCTTTTGGGGAAGGGAGAAGAAGCATCAGGGGGCAGAGAAAGAAAATCCATACAGGCAGATGCTTTTGAAGCTGTCATAGCTGCCATTTACCTGGATGGAGGATACAGGGAAGCCGAAAGATTCGTACTGGATAATTTAACAAAGTATATAAAGCTTGCAGTAAAAGGAAAAATCGTAACGGATTTCAAGTCATACCTTCAGGAATACTACCAGAGCAAAAGCCAATTTTATAAAATAAGGTATGTAGTAACAAAGGAAGAAGGGCCTGACCACGAAAAGGTATTTCATGTAAATGCGGTGGTTAACAAAAATGTGGCTGGAAAGGGCACCGGCAAAAATAAAAAGGAAGCCGAGCAGAATGCTGCCAGGGATGCGCTTATTCAGGAAGGACAGCTGAATGAATAAAAAAATGAAGATTATTTCTATTTTTGTCCCTCATGAAGGCTGTCCCAACAATTGTGTATTCTGCAACCAAAGAAGGATTACAGGACAGAAAAACATTGTTGTCGACGGGGAATATGTTAAAAATACAGTTGAGGAATACATAAGAACAATTGACAAGAATATCCATATAGAAATTGCATTTTTCGGGGGTTCATTTACGGCAATTGATATAAAAGTCCAGGAAGAACTTTTAATGGCCGCCAAGGTCTTCAAAGACTCTGGTATTATAAACAGCATTAGATGTTCCACAAGACCAGATGCAATAAATGACGAAATTTTAAGACTTCAAAAAAATTACGGTATGGATATAATTGAATTGGGAATTCAGAGTCTCGATGACGGGGTTTTGAAGACTTCAAACCGGGGACACAGTAAAAAGCAGTCCATGGAAGCAAGCCGGCTCATAAAAGAACATGGATTCATTCTTGGCCACCAGATAATGCCCGGGCTTCCGGGAAGCAGCAGAGAAAAAGACATAAAGACCTGCCTTGAGTCCATTGATATGGAACCTCATATTGTGAGAATTTATCCAACCCTGGTAATAAAGGACACAGAGCTTTTTGAGATGTACGAAAAAGGGTCTTACAAACCGCTTACATTGGAAGAGGCAGCGGAAGTGTCAGCATACATGTATTCTCTTTACAGTGTCAACAATATAAATGTCATAAGAATTGGGCTGCAAAATACTGAATCCATAAGGGAGGATGCAGATGTACAAGCAGGACCCTTTCACCCTGCCTTCAGACAGCTGGTGGAAGAGAGAATATACTCCCGTGTACTGGAGTCAAAACTCAGAAGGTTTGATTTAAAGGGTAAAGACATTGTAATCCATGCACCTTTAAATCTCATAAGCAATATAGCAGGCCATAACAAGAAAAACATAAAAAGATTAAAAGAAAACTTTTTAATAAAACAAATATCCTTTAAAGAAAAAAATGATGATATTATTGAGATATATCATAATGACCATATATTGTGCAGCTTTAACAAATCAGAAATATTTGAAAATTATCTGAAAATGCAGCAGGTGGATTAATGTACTTAAAAAAAATATATGTAAACGGATTTAAATCCTTTGCGGAAAAAACAGAAATAGACGTTGAAAAAGGTATTACAGCCGTGGTGGGGCCAAATGGAAGCGGGAAAAGCAACATTTCCGATGCCATTAAATGGGTCTTGGGAGAGCAAAGCGCTAAGACTCTCAGGGGAGGCAAAATGGACGATATTATTTTTGCCGGAACCGAAAAGAGGCTGCCCTTGGGCTATGCTGAAGTAAGGCTGACTTTTGACAATGAAGACGGCACGATACCTATTGAATACAAGGAAGTAAGCATCAGCAGAAAACTTTATAAAACCGGTGAAAGCGAATACTCTATAAATAAGCAGCAATGCAGGCTTAAAGACATCAGAGAGCTTTTTATGGATACGGGAATAGGAAGAGAAGGCTATTCTTTTATTGGACAAGGCAGGGTGGAAGATATTCTAAGCCCTAATTCCGATGTGAGGAGACAGGTTTTTGAAGAAGCTTCAGGCATTGTAAAATATAAGTCAAGAAAAGAAGAATCAGAAAAAAAACTTGAAAAGACAAAGAACAATCTTGAAAGAGCCGAAGATATTATATATGAACTGAAAGAACGGATTGAACCCCTCCGTGAGCAGAGCACACGAGCCCTGAAATTCATTGAAATACAGGATAATTTAAAAAAGTACGAGCTTAATTATTTGGTTCATGAGTATGAAAAGAGAAGCAGCCAGCTTAATGCCTTAAAGAATCAAAGGGACAGGTCATTGGAGGAAAAGCTCAAGCTTCAAAAAAGAAGGGACTACTATACAGAAATTATTGAATCCCAAAAGGAGAAAATAAACGAGCTTCAAAACAAAGTGAATGAAAGTGAAGAGCTCAGAGAATCAAAAAATAAGATTCTGGAAAACTATAACAGCTTAAGTCAGGTTCACAGGGAAAAGAAACTCTTGTATGCACAAAACATAGAAAATGTCGAAGGTGAGATAGGGTTACTGGAAAAAAGGAACCGGGAATTAAAGAAAAATATTGATAAATTAACACAGGAAAAAGCTTCATCAGTAGAAGACCTAAAAAGAGAAACAGAAAAACTTGATGGTTTGAATTCAGATATAAAGGATTATAAAAAGGAAATTGACGAAATTATCCTCTTGATTGACCTCCAAAAAAATGAGCTCTTTGAGTTTCACAAGGATATCAACAAGAACAATTCAGGAAAAAACACAATCAGCTCATTAATAATAAACAACAATGACAGAATTAAGCATTTAAACCAGGAAGTAAATTCAGGGAAAGAAGAAAGAAAAAACAGAAGTGAAGAGGTTAACAGGCTTCAGGAAGAGCAAATTCTTACAAGAGACATTTTGGCTCAAAAGAAAGCTGAACTAAAAAACATATGGGAAGAATTAAACTGTGCAGAGAAGGATAAGGAAGATACAAATAAGCAGATTGCAGGTCTGAGCGAAGACTTCAGCTCATCCAGATCAAAAATGAACATACTGTCCAATATGGAAGCATATTACGAGGGCTACTATAAAAGCATAAAGACAGTAATGAACAACAAGGACAAGGAGCCGGTATTAAAAGCCATACTGGGTACTGTAGCAGATATAATATGGACAGAAAAGAAGTATGAAAAAGCCGTTGAAATAGCATTAGGATCTGCCATACAAAATATTATTGTAAATACTGAAAGTGAAGCCGAAGAAATAATAGAATATTTGAAGAATAACAAAATCGGGAGAGTTACATTTCTTCCTATTAACATGCTTGCGCAAAGATCTTTAAACAGCTCGGAAAGAGAAGTTTTAAAGGAAAAGTGTGTCATTGACACAGCAGACAACTTAGTTCATACAAACCCCCTATATGAAGCTGTAATAAAAAATCTGCTTGGAAGAATAATAATTGTGGACAACCTTAACAACGGATTTATTATATCAAGGAAATTAGGCAATACAGTTAAAATCGTAACACTGCAAGGAGATGTAATAAATGCCGGGGGGTCAGTTACAGGAGGGCATATAGGCGCAAACCAGGCCCTTTTAGGAAGGAAAAGAGAAATTGACGAATTGAAAACTCACATCGACAGGCTTTCAAAGGAATTAAAAGAGAAAAATAATTCGCTGGATCTCTTGAACATAAAAATAAAGGGATACAAGGATTCAGCAGAAGAAATAAAAAGCATGATAAATGAAAAAAATAATTCTTATGAAATGAATAACTCAAAAATAAAAATGCTGTCAGAACAAAATGAAAAAACATCTTCTGCCCTTGATAAATACATTGAAGAAATTGATTTCATCCAGAAGGAAAAACAAAAGTATGAAAATGACTTAAAAGCTTTGAATGATGAAACGGAAAAGCTGAAGTCAAGGATTGCCGAAAAAGAAAAAAGCATTGAAACTGCAATAGTTCAGAATGATTCCAAAAAGCTTAGATACGATGAATACAACACTGTTATTTTAAGTCAAAGGGACAAGGTTGCACAAATCAATCAAAATATCAAGCTTTTAGAAGAAAAACTCAACAGTATTAATACTGAAATTGAAAGAAACAATGAACAGAAAAAGTACAAGGAAGAGGGCTTAGCAGCCATTTACAGCGACATTGATGCAGCCAGGGATACAATTGCTGAATATACTGAAAAAGCTGAAACTTTAAGAGAAGAAATAAATGCTTTAAATGAAAGCTATGCAAAGGAGAAAGACAGACTTAAAACCTACCGGGATGAAATTTACGATTACCAGAATAAAATCAATGAATCAAATAAAGAGATAACCGACATACTTGATGATGAAATGGCCATGAACGTTAAAATCGAAAGAGAAAGTTCAAAAATTGAAGATATTTCTGCAAAGCTGTGGGAAGACTATGAAATAAACTATGCAATGGCGCTGAAATACAAGGATGACAGCATAAGTCAAACCAAGCTATACAGCGAAGTAAACTCATGCAAAAAAGCCATAAAGGAATTGGGAAATATTAATCTGGATTCCATAGAGGAATACAAGGAAGTAAAGGAAAGGTATGATTTCTTGACAAAACAGCAGAAGGATTTGACAGATGCCATCGACCAGCTCAGCGAAGTGATAAAAGAGCTTGAAATTCAAATGAAGGATAAATTTGTGGAGGAATTTTCAAACATAAGGGAAAAATTTTCTCAAGTATTCAAGAAGCTTTTCAACGGGGGCAGCGGAGACATTTATTTGGAAAATGAAGAAGATGCTTTAAACAGCAATATAGAAATCACTGTACAGCCCCCGGGGAAAAAATTAAGCAAAATATCATTGTTGTCCGGCGGCGAAAAGGCACTTACTGCAATTGCCCTTTTGTTTTCAATTTTAAAAACCAAGCCCACACCCTTTTGTGTATTGGATGAAATTGAAACATCACTGGACGAATTGAATATTTTCAGATTTTCACAATATTTAAAGGAATTTTCGAAGGAAACGCAATTTATAGTAATAACCCACAGAAAAGGCACCATGGAGTATGCTGACACTTTATACGGGGCAACAATGGAGGAAAAGGGAGTTACAAAATTAGTATCGCTAAGGTTATCTGATGCGGTATAGCGGTATGGGGACACACCTCTACTATGAGGCAAGTCTCTGCGGGACAGAGGAATAGCCCAAAAAATATACCATATTTACGGAGGAAGAAATGAATGAAAAAAAAGGCTTTTTCGCTAAATTAAAAGAAGGACTTACAAAGACTAAGAAAAATCTTACCGAACAAATCGAAAGTGTTATTTTCCAACATAAAAGAATAGATGATGATTTTCTTGACGAACTGGAGGAAATACTGATTACATCAGACATGGGTGTAGAAACAACAATGGACATTATTGAATACATAAAGGAAGAAACAAAAAAGAGAAAATTGGAAGACACCCTTGAAATTAAAGATGTAATTAAAGAGTACCTTATAAATACACTCAAGGAAAATGAAAGACCTGATACAACCGACAAACAAAGGGTAATACTGATAGTCGGTGTAAATGGCGTAGGCAAAACAACCTCCATCGGGAAAATTGCATACCGTTTAAAGCAAGCCGGCAATAAGGTTATTGTAGCAGCTGCCGATACATTCAGGGCTGCGGCTGTAGACCAGCTCAAGGAGTGGTGCCAGAGGGCAGGCGTTGATATAATTGCATCTGACTATGGCTCAGACCCCGGCTCAGTAGTTTTTGACGCCATACAGGCAACAAAGGCAAGAAAAGCAGATATACTCATATGTGATACAGCAGGCAGACTCCACAACAAGAAAAATCTCATGAATGAGCTCAGTAAAATTTTCAAAATTCTTGATAAAGAATTCAGCGAAGCCCACATTGATGTGTATCTGGTTATCGATGCCACAACTGGTCAAAATGGGATAGCACAAGCAAAGGTCTTTAAAGAGGCATGCAATATTAACGGCTTGATTTTAACTAAATTGGATGGCACAGCAAAGGGAGGCATAGCATTCCCTATAGTAAACGAGCTTAAAATACCAATTAAATATGTTGGTGTGGGAGAACAAATAGACGATCTGCAAGATTTCGACGCTCAAGATTTCATAAATGCAATTTTTGAATGAGACTGCAAGATGTCCTAACCACATCTCTCAGAGTCCTTTTTTGAAAATAGCCTAGCAGCAAAAAATAATAAAAATAAACGCTCACGGTTTCGGGCACGAATAATTCTAAAGCTCATTACAGCTAAAAATCCTGCAGCTTGCATACTCGCTCTGCTCAAACAGTGCAAGCTGCCAAACGGATTTTTAGCCTTCATTCGCTTAGAATTATAAATCGTGTCCTGCAAATGTTCGCTTATTATTTATTATTTTTTTTTTGTCATCGTGAACTATAAGTCCCATCCATAAAAAAGACAATAAACTTTCTAGTAAAAACTATTGACAAAGCGTATTATATATTGTAAAATTCACTGTCAAGCAAAATACTTTACAGAGGCGGATATGATAGAGAAAGGTTTTATATATAGCATCCTGTATGATTATTATGGCCAACTGCTTAAGGAAAACCAGGCAGCCATAATTGAAATGTATTATAACTTGGATTACAGCCTGTCAGAAATTGCCGATGAATTAAACATCAGCAGGCAGGGAGTCTACGATGCTTTAAAAAGAGCGGAGAAGAATCTTTCAGACTACGAAAAGAAAATCAAACTCCATGATAAATATGTTAAATTCAGCGACGCAGCTGAAAACATCATAAAACTTTCATCAATGATTGATGAGGACAAATATAAAGATATTATTGAAAAAATAAAGACTGAAGCTGCAAAAATAATTAATGAGGGTTAAAGATGTTTGAAAATTTATCCGATAAACTTCAAAGTGCATTACAAAAGCTTAGAGGCAAGGGAAAATTAACTGAAAAAGATATTGACCTGGCAATGAAGGAAATTAAAATGTCTCTTCTTGAGGCAGATGTTAATTTTAAGGTTGTAAAATCCTTTATTAACAATGTGAAAGAAAGATCCTTAGGTGCCGGTGTAATGGAAAGCTTAACCCCGGGACAGCAGGTTGTAAAAATAGTGCATGAAGAACTGGCCAGAATAATGGGCCAGGGGGAAAGCAAGTTAAAATTTAATTCAAACAATATAACATATTTTATGATGTGCGGCCTTCAGGGTGCAGGAAAAACAACAGCAACAGGAAAGCTTGCAAGAAAACTTAAAAAAGACGGCAGGAGACCTTTGCTTGCAGCCTGCGACGTATACAGACCGGCTGCTATAAAGCAGCTTAAGGTAGTTGGAGAAAGCGTTGATGTCCCTGTTTTTGAAATGGGGGATAAAATATCTCCTGTGACAATTGCCAGGGAAGCTATGAACCACGCCATGAAGCACGGTAATGACGTGGTAATTATTGATACTGCAGGAAGACTTCACATTGATGATGATTTGATGGATGAACTGGTAAAAATCAAAGAAACAGTGAAGCCTGATGAAATACTCTTGTTATTGGATGCAATGACAGGGCAGGATGCGGTAAAGGTTGCAGAGACATTCAATTCATACCTGGATATAACCGGAGTTATACTCACAAAGGTTGATGGTGATGCAAGAGGCGGTGCAGCCCTTTCTATAAGAAACGTTGTGGATAAACCTATAAAGTTCTTATCTGTAGGGGAGAAAATGGATCAGCTTGAAACTTTTCATCCGGACAGAATGGCATCAAGAATACTTGGAATGGGTGATGTCCTTTCAATTATTGAAAAGGCCCAGAATGCATTTGATGAAAAACAGGCAGTTGAACTTGAAAAAAAGTTAAAGACACAAAGCTTCAATTTGGAAGATTTCCTGGCCCAGCTTCAGCAGATGAAGAATATGGGACCTTTGGATGAAATACTGGAAATGGTTCCCGGACTTGGAGGCAATAAAAAGCTGAAGGGGCTTAAGGTTGATGAAAAAGAACTGGTATATACGGAAGCAATAATTCAATCCATGACCAAGAAGGAAAGACTGAATCCATCGATTATAAACGGAAGCAGAAGAAAAAGAATTGCAGCAGGCAGCGGAACTTCTGTTCAAAAGGTAAATTCCCTGTTAATGCAATATGAAGAGATGAAAAAAATGATGAAAAAATTCTCTTCGATGGGAACAGGCAGGAAAAAAGGCTTCGGGGGCTTGGGTGGATTCAAGTTGCCATTCTAGGAATGAGACTGTGGGTTGCCGCTCTATAAATGAAACTGTGTTAGAAATAGGAATTTTCCTTTTTCATATATATTATTAACAAAACAGGAGATATTCACCTGTCTTTAAAGCCTGGCTTTATGGAATGAGTGTATCCCCGCACATTAAATAAGGAGGTGACAGTATGTCAGTAAAAATCAGATTAAAAAGAATGGGTTCCAAAAAGAAACCTTTTTACAGAATAGTAGTAGCAGATTCTCGTTCTCCAAGAGACGGCCGTTTTATTGAAGAAATTGGGTACTACAATCCTGTATCAGAGCCTAAGGTTGTGAAAATAAATGATGAAAGTGCAATTAAATGGCTTAACAACGGTGCAAAACCAACAGATACAGTAAATATGCTTTTCAAGAATAACGGCATTTATGAAAAAAGAGATGAAAACAAATAAGAGGTGATAATATGGGTGAATTAGTAGAATATATAGCAAAATCACTTGTTGATAATCCTGATATGGTTGAAGTCAATGAAGTTGAAGGTAGTCAATCACTGATAATCGAATTAAAAGTAGCTCCCGAAGACATGGGTAAAGTAATTGGAAAGCAAGGCAGAATAGCAAAAGCTATAAGAACTGTTGTTAAAGCAGCTGCCACAAAGGATAATAAAAGAGTTATTGTTGAAATAATTCAATAAGCTTTGAGGCAAAAATGAAGGATTATATTAAAGTTGGCAAAATTATAAATACTCACGGTGTAAGAGGCTATGTAAAATGCATGCCTATGACTGATGAGCCGGAAAGATTTGAAGAGCTTGAATATGTCTATACTGAAAAAGACAGCATAAAAAGAATAATCCACCATGTATGGTATCAAAAAGGGATGGTTTATTTAAAGCTTTGGGGTATAGATGATATGGAAACAGCAGAAACATTCAAGGACACATACATTTCCATACTGGATGACCAGTTGAGAAAGCTTCCCGATGATTCATATTATTTATTTGATTTGGATGGGATGGATGTGTATTCAAGCACCGGTGAATATCTGGGTAAAATTTCAGAAATTTATCAAACCGGAGCCAACGATGTATATGAAGTAAAAAACAAGGAAAGATCATTTTTGATACCTGCAGTAAAGGATGTTGTGAAATCAGTCAGTGTTAAGGATAAAAAAATGATAATTGATGTTATTGAAGGGTTGTTGGAATGAAATTTGAAATAATAACATTATTTCCGGAGTTAATTGAAGTTTTTAAAAATAACGGAATTATCGGCAGAGCTGTAGAAAACAAATTGTTTGAATTGGAATATGTTTATCTTAGGGATTATTCCGAAGACAAACATAAAAAAGTAGATGACTATCCTTATGGCGGAGGTCCCGGCATGCTTTTGAGACCGGAACCCATGTTTAAAGCTTTGGATGCTATTAAAAGGCATAATTCCTATATTGTTTATTTATCACCGAAAGGCTCTTTATTCAATCAAAATAAAGCTAAAGAACTGTCTGTCATGGAGCACATAATACTTATTCCGGGACATTATGAAGGCATAGATCAAAGAATTATCGACAAATATGTAGATGAGGAAATATCTGTGGGAGATTATGTTTTAACAAGCGGTGAGCTGCCGGCATTAATGATTGTTGATGCAGTAGGCAGGCTCCTTAAAGGGGTGCTGGGCTCGGAGGAATCTTCCAGGGAAGAATCACACAGCGAAAATTTGCTGGAGTATCCCCAGTACACAAGACCGGAAAGCTACATGGGATTAGACGTGCCGGAAGTATTATTGTCAGGACATCACAAAAATATTGAAGAATGGCGGCTTTTCAAGGCTATAGAAATAACTGTGAAGAGACGTCCCGATATGATAAAGGACGAGAGTATAAGAGAAAAGTACAAGGCATTATCAAAGAAATATAAATAAATGTTGTATGCATTATTATTGATGTGCTATAATGCTTAAGAGTATACGGCGGTCCTATGAACAGGTAACAAGAACGCTAAGGCGAAGGGAGGTATACAAATGGACTTAATAAAAACAATAGAGAACGAACAAATTAGAAGCGTGACAGCTTTTAATGTTGGAGATACTATAAAGGTACATGTTAGAATCAAAGAAGGAAACAGAGAAAGAATTCAGGTATTCGAGGGTATCGTAATTAAAATTCAAGGCGAAAGCAGCAGAGCAACTTTCACGGTAAGAAAAATTTCCTACGGAGTAGGAGTTGAAAGAACATTCCCTGTTCATTCACCGAA
>ERZ795031.1059-NODE-1059-length-30218-cov-11.880483_pt1 | contig 30218 bp, 18 predicted proteins | sample MGYA00375123_ERZ795031 | MGnify/ENA primary metagenome ERZ795031 (study PRJEB30166, sample SAMN05720159) | activated sludge metagenome | isolation source: anaerobic digester from wastewater treatment plant | place: USA | collected 2015-04-21 ...
TCAAGCGACGGGCTGTCTGAGCCATCCCCGCATGGTTACGGGCGGGATGCGGCGACCGACCTGTTGCGGTCACGAGCGGTCGCGGTTTATGATGCGCCATCAGGTCACGGGGAAGGTTCATGGGCAGGGTTGTCGAGGAAGCTCCAGATTGTCTGGTAGATGGCGGAAAAATCGTTTCCGGGGTGTTCAGGACGCCTGTGCGGGATGTAAACATCCTTGACGCCATGGCTGCCGAAGGCACGGTCTCGCGAGCCTTCTGGAAGATGCGCATGAAGGAATGGTGCGGAATCGGTTTCGTGCACCCGGACTGGTACCTTTCAGTGATGATCCAGGATGCCAAGTATGTCTCTTCGGGAATGGTCTATCTGTGGGACAGGAACCGGCTGAAGTATTTCCGGCACGGCTGGTCGGCCGCGGGAACGGCGGTCAGTCTTGCCGCGAACCAGTACGACGGGGCGTGCAGCGCGAAAAGGCGCGGGTTCAGCCTGGAATTCGAACACCGGCTTGACCGGGGACTGCATAACATCCGCATCGATGTGGCGGCGACGCGGTCGGCACCGGCCGTGAAGGCGGAACTGAGGCTTCACGAGGACCTTTCCACGGTCACCCCGCTTGTCGCAAGCCTTCACATCGATTCCAGGCATCACGCTTACACGCACAAGGCCCCGATGGGCATTGAGGGCTGGATGACGGTGGGGGACACCAGGGTGATCTTCGAGCCTGACCGGGACACCGCCAACATGGACGAGCACAAGGCGATTTATCCCTATCGCACACACTGGCTGTGGGGCTCGTTCGCCGGTCGTGACAGTCAGGGGCGGCTTTTCGGGGTCAACCTGGCCGACCACGTCTTCGCCGACCAGGAAACGAACAACGAAAACTGCGTCTGGCTGGGCGGTGACATCCGACTGCCCGGTCGAATCGAATATCAAATGGATCCTTCGCGCCCCTTCGACGTGTGGCGGATCGATGATCGGACGGGAACCGTCGATTTGCAGTTCCACCCGGCCGGCAGGTTTGTCCAGAAGGCCAATCTGCTGGTTGCCGGCATAGATTATTATCAGATGTTCGGAAGCTGGCGCGGCGTGGTGCAGGGGCCGGACGGCATGATGCATGACGTGCCCGGACTGTTCGGGGTCGCGGAACGCATGGACACCAGGTTCTGATCAGACAGCAAGCAGCGCATCAATTGAGGGAACGGACCATTTTCCGGCCGTGGTTCATTCGACGCATTCGGCCTTTTCAAACAGATAGGTCGCTTCAACATTCGCGTCGCATGGAATGCCGGCCGGCAGGAACGAGCAGGGGTTCGGGGACCAGGTCTCGCCATATCCCACGATATCGCAGGTCTTGTCGCCGCAGGGTTCGGTAACCAGCACGCCGTTGACGCAACGCTTCGCCGTGTTTCCATCGCAGTATCCGGTGCCATCGACTTCCCCGCACCTTGATGCCTCGCAGTCCTCGGCGCACGCCTGGCACCAGTCGGTGCAGCAGTCACCAATCCACTGGCAGGTCGGGTCGCAGCCGCAGGTTCCGTCCTGTCCCCGCCCACCGCAATTATCGACGCAGGACGGCAGGGGTTCGGCCAGGCACTCGCATGTGACCGACAATGTATAGGTTCCTGTCGTTGGCCCGTACCCTTCGACCACAAGGAAGAAGTCGTCACCAGGTATCGCCTGCCACGACAGAGATTCGTCGGCCATTCCCGCGGCGGCGGACTTCGCCGTGCACGTGTCCGGGTTCAGTTCCGACAGCAGCAGCAGATCCAGATCCGCGGAAAGCGAAGTCATTGCGGCAGTCACCTTCCATTTGTATTCACAACCCTCGGCAGGAGTGACATACCTGAAAATCTGCTCCTTTGCGGTCGGCGTCCATCCGATGCAGTTGTATTTCGACATGACGGCGTGGCCGCTGTTGGCCGTGTTTCCACCCACGGCCTGTCCGCACGAGATGTCAAAGTCAGCTTCCATTTCCGTCCGGATGGTTCTGCGGCAGTCCCCGTCGTAGCTGAAGGTCACGCAATCGATCGGCTGCTGGTTGCAAGTCATCGATTTTGATTGAAAAATCAGGACGCCTTCACCGGAATAGCGGCTGAAAATGCAGTATTCCGGGGTTCCGTCGCAGTTCGAGTCCACTTCTTCGCGAGTGACGTTGCCGTTTCCGTCGCGGCTGTACTTCCTGCAGTCCGCGCTTGGCGTGCCGTCGCAGCCCTGATCCACCTCCGATTCGGTCAGGTACTGGTAGCCGCCCTTGAAAACGCTGTTTTTGCAGATGCGCTGGCCACCTTCGCAATTATTCTGCTCCTCGACCACGACGGTTCCGCGTCCGCTGATCGTGAAATAGTCGTACCGGTGGCAGAGGGTCGGCGAATCCACGCACGCGTAATCCAGGGACACGTCCTTCGGCTTGCCGTTGGCGTAATAGCCGAATTCGGTGCAGTTGCTGTCGTTTGACGGATTGTCGTCGCACCCGACGTCGCTCTTGCTGGTCAGCACGTTTCCCTTTGCGTCGAAAGTTTTTTCAAGGCACGCCAGCATCTCGTCGGCACACCCTAAGTCCATCTCAACGGCTCGAAGATTTCCGCTTGGGTCATATGTATAAGTGTAGCATTCACCTGGTGTTCCAATGCATTCCTCGTCAAGTGTCTCGGTGGCCTTTCGCCCGAATTCGTCGTAATGGAACGTCGCGCAGGCAGAATCGGGCGTTTCGCCGCACTGTGAGGATTCGGAGCGCGACATCAGCAGGCCGTCTTCAGAATAGGTGGTGTTGGCGCAGTCCGAAAAAGGCGGCTTGCCGTCGCAGCCCGCATCAATCATCACGACCTTCCGGTGTCCGTTGGCATCGTGTTCAGTGACCTGGCAGGTGTCCGGCGTGCCGTCGCAGTTCAGGTCCAGCCGTTTCGTCATGATGCACGGTTCCACTGGACGCTCGGTGGCATCCGCATCAACCGTGTCCACGCCTTCATCCGCCGGCACGTCGTTTCCGGCGTCAACCGGAATGTCCCCGCCGTTGTCCGTCGGCAGTTCAGCCGGAACATCATCGGTCAAATCCGTTCCGAGATCGCCAATCGAGTCCCCGGGCAACTCGGGCGAGCCCGGGTCACGACCGGGATCCGTCTGGATTACGTCATCGATGGATCCCGAATCCTGGATCACGTCCTGCCCGTCCGTCACGTCCTGAGCCGGGTCATCGCCACCGCACCCCGCAGCGATCGTCAGTGCGAGAATCGGCGCAACCAGAAAGGCACCATTGCGAATAATGCTTGTAAACACTTCAGTTTCCCCCTGAATCTGGAATGAAATATGCTTGATCTAATGCTCACCAATGGTCAGGCATATTGCCGCTGAATGTCAAGCTGTGTGCCTGCCGATGATCCCCTTATGGAGAGATAATTGTTTTTGGTGGCCGCGTCGAGACTGGAGTAGGTCAGGATTGACATAATGGACTGTGCAGAGGTCAGTATGAGTTTCCAGCTTCCGATAGCATGAGTGGACGGGCCAGGCGTGGGGCGCCTGTCCATGCCCAAGGTGACCATGCGGGAAGGTGCGGCAGTTACCCGGCATCATCCCTGACAGCGTGCAGCGGTTTGATTTTTCTGACTGGACGGCAGGCGGCCAGGTCGTGGGCGGCCTGAAGATTCATCCAGAAATCCGGGGTTGTGCCGAGGGCTTGCGAGAGCAGCCAGGCGGTATCGGGGGTAACGCCACGCTTGCCGCGGATCAGCTCGTTCAACCGCTGAATCGGGATGCCCAGATGGGCCGCGAACGCCATCTGCGTAATGCCAAGCGGCTTCAGAAAGTCGGTCGCGAGAATCACACCCGGATGTGTCGGAATCCTGTTTGAAGGTCTCATAGACCACCCCGGCGGAACATTCAAGATTAACCGTCTTGGTGAACCATCAAAAAGAGCCTTTGTCGTCTTGTCCCCGAATGATGAAATCACCGTTCAGCCCCAGGGCATGGAGAATATTAACGGTTACACGGTATCCATGCAATAGTAGAGTCGCGCACAGAGGCTTATATCGGCGGCCGGATCGGATTGTTTCAAACAACAGCATCGCATTTCAACAGGTTATTGAAGTCGCGCTCCGATAATCGCCGGGCGTACGTCGACCGCCAACCATCACGGTGCGTACTCCCTTTGCTGTGAGGGGATGACTCAGGTCTTCCTGCCTTCCCCTGGGCGGCGCCGGAAAGCCATGACGAAGCCTGCAACAAGCAGCAGTATCAAGGGCGAATTGGAGCCGCCGGACTGGCTGCACCCGCCGGATTTGGTGGTTTCGGTATCGTCGCCACCGACGTCGGTCGCGATCATGTCTTCCTGAACGCCTGGATCCATGTCAACCGCATCCTGTCCAACGGACGTGTCCTCGAGCGTGTCCGGCCGGCCTTCGTCCCCCGTGGTTGTCGTGACATCGTTGACGATGATGCTGAAGCTTGACGACGTCGCGGTTGTCGCGGCGTTAACGCCGACAACATGTAGGATTACGGTTTCGTCCGAGGCATCGATTGTGATTTCTTCGGGCTGGCCGTTGCCGGCGGCGTCCGATCCCGTGAGGCAGTAAAGATCCGACAGCGTGCAGTCCCGCCAGGCGACAAGCGCGATGTCCATGCTGGCGTGGGGCGTTGCCGTCACGACATAGGTATGTCCCGATACCGGCTGGAAGCTGAAGAAGGCGTCCGGCCCGGATATTTCCTTGCCGATGCAGCCCTGGGGAACGGTCTCGAATGGCCTGAATCCTTCCAGGTCGCCCAGTGCCTGCCCGCCGATTTCAAGCCCGATTGCGTCCTGGCATCGATTGTTTTCACCGGCTGGTTCGCAGACCTCGTCAAAGCACACGCCCTGGCCGCAGCTCGTCCAGTCCGGTTGACCGGAACAATCGTTGAAGGTTTCGCATTCGGACCCCGAATATCCAGGCGCGCAGGAGCATGTGTCCGCGGCAACGCACGTTCCGTTGCCGCCGCACACAGCGGCGTCGGATGCGGCCTTTCCAAAGCACGTCGGCGCGCCGATGCTGATGTTGGCAGCCCTGGTGTTATTGTTTTCGTTTCCTTCTGCCACCGCGTATTTGGAGTCGGTGATGGCCCCGACATATCTGCTTCCCGGCGACGCGGTTGCTGGAAGTTTCACCACAGCGACCACCGTGCCCGTGGTCGAGCCAGCGGCCAGGGTTGTTTCTCGCTCGTGCGAAAGCGCGGTGTCCCCGGCGGTGATTACGGCATCGTCGGAATAGTACAGGCGGGTTGTAAACGTCCCGGTCGGCGAAGCCCCCTGGTTCGTCACAGTGTAGCTGATTTCAACGTCGCCTCCGGGAACTGCGGTTGTCGGCGAAACGGTCAGCGCCGTGACAGTCAGATCCGGCGCGGCTACTATGGAAACAAGGACCGAATTGCTATTGTCGGATTCGTTGTTTTCGACGACCGCGTTTGTCGGGTCGGCGATTGCGCCGATATACCTTGTTCCAAGTGATGCACCGGTCGGGATGGTCACCTCAACCGTCATTTCCCCGAGGTTCGTCGTGGCAGCGATCGTCTGGATATCGACCGTAGCCAGAAGCGTGTCCGAGGCGTTGACCACGGAATCCTCGCTGAAATAGAAGCCAACCTTGAAGGCGGATGTGTCCATGTTGCCATTGTTTCCCAGCATGTACTCGAGCGTTGCCTTCTGGCCCTGGCCGATTGACGGAGGATCCACGGTCAGGTTGACTACCTGCAGGTTCGGGGCCGCCGACGCCGCAGCCCCGGAAAAAGCGATCGCCAGGCCTGCGATAAGGGCGGTGCGTGGCAAGTGCTCTGAATTCATGTCCAGTTCCCCTTCTGTAATGGATTTGCCAGTCAAGCGTTTCCAATCATAACAGAGATCTGCCATCGGCAAGAAGTGCCGCGCCAGCCGGGGCCGCCGTTCGGGCGCGGACGCCGCGTTCATCTGGCGCCTGCCGGACCAAAAATGTAAACTGGCGTCATCTCGTTTGGGTGCTTGCATGAAGTCCGTAATTTTCCCGATACATCCTTTTGTGCTGGCCTTCGCAATTTCCTTTGCCTCGGGCTGTGGCGACACGGGTCCGGGCTTGCCTGATGCCGGCCATGACGTTGTCGCGCCGGAAGATGTGAACGCTCCGGACGATGTCATCAATCCGGGCGATGTGCCCCTGGAGCCGGACGGGGTCGAACAGCCGGCCCCCGAAGGCCGCGTCCTTGTCGCGGTGACCGGATGGGGTGGCGACTACGGTACCGAGGCATGGGTCAACGCCGATTTCTATGACGCGCCGATGCGGATGGACGCGTTTTCCGCCTATTCGCCGGGCATGTACCAGGTGGCGGCCAGGAAGGGCGACTGCGTGCTTTACACCGCATCGACCGCGGCCTGCGAGCCGGCATGCGACTGGGACAGGTACTGCGTGGCCGGCAACCGTTGCCTGGTTCATCCATCCAGGCTGTCGGCCGGCAAGCTGACGGTCAAGGCCGGGTCCGCGACAATTTCAGCCGATCCGTCCGGCGACGAGTGGATGCCCAACTATTATTACTTCGAGGGACAGATTCCGACGTCGCAGTTGGACGCAACGAAGACGCTGTCCGTTACGGCCGAGGGCGCCGATGGCGGGTATGCCGCGTTCGACGTCAGCCAGCCGGGCTTCGACGGGATCGAATTCGTAAATGACCTGGACAACAACGCGTTCGAGTTGAAGGACGACCAGGACTTCCTGCTGGAGTGGACGGCCCCGTCCGGTGATCTGTTGAACCTTTTCGTCGAGGTCGTGATTAACGTCGGCTGGCATGGAAGTCCGCCTGAGTCGATCCTGTACTGCCGGAAGGGGGCCGTGACCGGATCCCTGACGATTGCGAAGGAAGTCATCGCCCAGCTTCCCGTCATCGGCGGTATCGCCCTGATGCAGCACGGCAGTCACGTCGGCCTGGTGCGCAACGTGGTGACGGACGTCGCCGGGAAACGGTTTGATTTCACGGTGACCAGGCGCCACGGAATCAATCCGGCACACAACGCCCCGGAGTTCTGACCAGACAAAACACGACCGGAGGTTGAATGATGAGGGTGGTTGTATTGCTTGCGATGTCGCTGGGCTTCCTTGTCGCGTGTGGCGGTTCCGATCCGTCCGTCGATGTTGTCGCCGACACGACCGCGCCTGATGCCGTTGACACGGTGGAGCCGGATCCAGGTCAGCCAGGGGACGTTGGGGCCGGTGATGGTCACAGCGACCTGGGCCGCGACATCGGTATCGATTCGATTGGTGATGGCGGCCAGGGCGACGATGTCCCGGATGCGTCGGATTCGGTTCAAGACACGGAATACCTTGATCAGTCGGGAGATCCCGGGGAAGACGTGCCGGATCCGACCGATGCGGGTGATTCGACAGAGCCTGATCAGATCCGGCAGCCTTCGCCACATGGACGCGTCCAGGTCGCGGTGTACAAGGCCGGCAGCAGCTACAATGACAGGGCGCAGGTTGACGTTGAACTGTACGACCTGCCGATGCGGATGGACGCGTTTGGTGCCTACAGTCCAGAGATGTATCAGGTCTGGCTGGCCGAGGGCGACTGCGTCCAGTACTTCCCCGTTGAATACGCGTGCAACCCGCCGTGCGACTGGGACAAGCTGTGCGTTTCCGGCAACCGGTGCCAGGCCGCCGCTTCAAGGCAGTCGGCCGGGGATATGACACTTCGGTTCGGATCGACCAGTTTCGAGTCCAAGCCGACTGGAACGGAAGACAATCCGTACTGGTATTCCTTCGACAATGTCGATGCCGGCCTGGTCGATCCGGCGACCACTGTCACCGTTGCGGCCGACGGGTTCGACGGCCGCTATGGGGCGTTCGAAATCCCGGTCGGCGGGGTCGGGCCGGCGGAGTTCTTCCTTGACGACGAATGGGGCACGCTGGATCTCGACGATGAAAACGGCAACGAGATTACGTGGACCGTGCCGAAGGGCGATTTGAACGGCATGGTGGTTGAAGTTACGATCAACACCGGCTGGCACGGGGCGCCGCCCGCGGCCGTCATCTACTGCGTGAAGCCCGTCTCGGCCGGCAGCCTGACAATTCCGGCGAGCATCGCGAAGCAGATGCCCCCCATGGGCGGAATTGGCCTGTTCCAGCACATGAGCGGCATCGCGATGTCCAGGTCGGGGTTCGCGGACGTTCAGGGCCGGACGGTTCAACTGCATGTCGCGCGGCTGCACAACCTTAACGTCACGCACAATCTGGAAGGTGACCTGTGATGAATGTCCGCCCGCGCATGGCCCGGATCGTCACCGGGACGGTCGCCTGCATGGCCGCCCTTGCGATATCGTGCGCCGTGGATGATCCGGTGTGCATGTGGCAGGACGAAGGGCGGCCGGAAGTGCTGCACGTGCTTGGGTGCCCGGCCGACCACGAGGCCCTTTCCGGTCAGCCCGAATCGGCGGCCTTGCCGGCAAGTCGTTCGGTTCTGTTCATGATTGACAGGACGGACGGCAACAAGATCCATTTCTTCGATTCCGAGCGATGGCGTCACTTCATGTACGCCAGCGAGATGTTGACCGGATACACCGACCTGTTCGCGTTCAATGCCGAGATGTACTACCAGCCCGGGCGCAGGCTGCTGCTGGGAACCCTGGCGCACCACCTTGGACCGGACGTCTTCGCGGTTGAGATTGTGCCGATCGACAAGGCCAGCCCGGAGATGATCGCCCAGATGTACCAGGCGGTTAAGGACGCGATCCGGTTCCCGTGCGACCTGCGTTATCACCCGACATCAACCGCGCTGGAAATGGAGTCCAGGCTTCCGCCGGGCGTGCCTGTCGTGACAACCGCCGAACTTTACGAAGGCGCGACCTACCAGGGGATGCATCTGGGCGAGACGGTTGGCCGCGTCAAGCGGATGCGTCTGGAAGACCTTGAATCGACATACGTTTCCAGGCTTGACCTGGTTGTCCTGGATCGCGTGCCGAACGACATTCCCGCGGTGGCGGGACTTGTGACCGGCGAGTTTCAGACGCCGCTTGCCCACGTAAACCTGCTGGCCGAGGCGCGTGGCACCCCGAACATGGCGCTGTCCGGAGCGTACGACGATCCCCGTTTTGTCGAGATGGATGGCCAATGGGCGCGGCTTCTTGTAAGGGCGGATGGATTTTCCCTGTCGCCATCGACAGCGTCGGAAGCGGATCAGTTCTGGGCCGAAAGGCGGCCGAAGCAGACCCAGTTTCCGGCGCTGGATCTTTCCTTGACGGACATCATCGGCCTGGATGACGTTGATGCGTCGATGACGGCGGCGGTCGGGGGAAAGTCAGCGAATTTCGGGGAATTGCGAAATATAACCCCACCGTTGCCCGTCCCGGGTGGCTTTGCAATCCCGTGTTCCTGGTACGTCGATTTCATGAAGGCGAACGGGCTCGACAAGGAGATGTCGGCCCTGATGGCGCAGACGAAGTTCAAGGAAGACGGGCTTTACAGGATGCAGGCCCTTGCGTCGTTCCGCGACAGGATGCGCGCCACGCCCCTGGATCCGGGCGTCGAGTCCGCCATATTGGCGGCAATCGACACGCATATTTCCGGTTCGTGGCCGATAAGGTTCCGTTCAAGCAGCAATGTCGAGGATCTGGAAGGTTTCAATGGGGCCGGGCTCTATGAATCGGCTTCCTTCAAGCCGGGGGATCCGGAAAAGACGCTTGCGCATGCATTGAAGAAGGTCTGGGCAAGCATGTTCAGCACGGCCGCGTTCGAGGAACGCGAGTGGGCCAGGATCGACCATGGCAGGTGCGCCATGGGCGTGCTGGTGCACCGCTCGTTTCCCGACGAAATCGAGGCGGCGAACGGTGTTGCCGTGACCGCGAACCCGTTTGATCCGCCGCCGATGGGCCAGGCCGCCTATTACGTCAACGTGCAGGCTGGCGCGACCAGCGTAACTAATCCGGAACCTGGAGTGACGCCGGAATCTTTTCTTTACTGGAAGCCGCCGGCCGGGCAGGGCGAGATGACGTATTACTCAAATTCAAGCCTTACTGGCGGCGACAAGGTACTTTCATTCGACGAGATCCAGGAATTGATTACGGCCCTGCGGGCGATCCATCGGCATTTCGAATCGATTTACGGGAACACTCAGCCTTACGGGATGGACGTGGAGTTCAAGTTCGAGCTTCCGAATCGCGAACTGGTAATCAAGCAGGCGCGTCCGTATGTCTTCTGATGGCATCAGGGCTGGATCAGTTCGGCCAGGAAGGTGCAGGTCATGCCGTCGTCCGCGGTGAAGCGGGCGATGCCCGTCCCTGCTGCGGTCGCGTCGATGTCGCAGCCCGATGCGCTGACGAACGGTTCGCACGTGTCCGTTTCGCCGCACATCCAAGTGGCGGTCTTCAGCGTCACGTCCAGGCCCGCGCACTTGCCGCCGGTGAACTTCAGTTCATATTCGCGGGTCGCGTCCGACATTTCGACAAGCTTCATGTCGATGCCGCATCCGGCCGCAAGAAGTCCGCGATAGGTCGCGCCGGGAACGTTGTTCGGGATATGCGGGTGCAGCGTGACGCGCCTTCCCGCCGCGTCCGGCCACAGCCCGGTCAGGTAGAAGATGATCGCCTCGGCGTCCTGTCCGCCTTCCCACGGGCGGAAGCGTGCCCAGATTTCCCCGAACTCGCCGGTGTCGTCGTATGCCGGCATCAGAGGCCTGAATCCCTTCGTCGCGAAGTCTTCCGTGACATTTCCGGATGCGGTCGGGATATTCCGGAATGCGTTGAAGTTCTTCTGCGCCAGGTCCTGCCGGTGCCGGGAAAGCGCGTACAGCGAGAAGCCCGGCGTCATTCCGGTCGCAAGGCCTTGCGAAAGGTCGTATCCAAGCAGTTCGCCAAAGGCGCCCGCGTTCGTCTGGATGATGCCAGCTTCGTCCAGCCAGGCCAGTCCGGCAAGGACATCGACGTCGCTGCGCACCCGATCCCATCCAAGGAAGTCCTCCATGTTCATCCAGCTTGCGGTCAGGTTGACGTCCTCGTACGGAACCATGTGCGGGGAAAGGTCGGACATGTAAAGAATCGGCGCGAAAAACCCTTCAGCCTGCTGCCAGTAACGGCTTTCAATCGTCGCCGCCACGTTGTCCCGAAGTTGAATGATGTCGTCGCCGTCCTGGTAACCAAGGGCGCGGGCCAGGCCGTCGGCCGCCGCGACGTACAGCAACGTTGAATGGAGCGACCACGCAAGCGTTGCAAACATCGTTTCCGGCCCCCCGATGCCAAGGTTCATCGCCATTGCCGGCCTGAATGTCTCGTCGTCGGAAAACGGAAGCAGGAATTCGGCGTTCATCGCCTGCTTCTGCAACCCGTATCGCAGCATCTGTTCCCTTTCCCGCATCAGCGAATCGTCGCCGGTGGCGTCGAACAGCCTGTGATACATGTGGACAACGTACGATGGTGCCTCGGCCGCGGTCTTTTCCGTCATGACGGGCAGCGAAGACCAGTCGGTCACGGCGCATGGGACGCCCAGCGGCCAGTTGACCTTCGAGGCGTTGAAGAAGCCCTGGTTGGCGCAGGCCGCGACGTGGTGATAGTCCAGCATCGCCTTCAGTTCGTCCGGGCGCGACCCTATTGCGAAAAGGCGCGCGGCCCCGCTGAGATCCCTCGTCCAGTATTCGCCGTAATGGGAAAGCGGCGTCATCGCGCCGTTGTGTCCGATCTGCGATTTGACCGTGTAAAGGAACGATTCGAGCAGGTCGGTGACCATCGGATCCCCGATCTCAATCTGGAGACCGTCATTGAACCATTCCTTCCACCAGGAGTCCGTTGCCGAAAGAACTTCCCTGGTGTCGGCCTCGGCGGCGACCTGCCTGAAATACGGGGTGGGATCGACGGCCGGTTCGCCATCGGTCAGGAACATCCAGAACGTCACGTCGCGCCTGGCGCCGGGTTCAAGCGTCCCGGCAGTGATCTCGAAGGTTCTTGAATCGGGGTTCCACTCGGCGTCGGGGCAGATCGTCCAGATACGGCGCAGATCCCGCTGTATCACGACGGCGCCCTCGGCGGACTGCTCGAATCCCGACTTCGCCTTCATCGCCAGGCCGACTGCCGGAATCGGTGTCGAGCCGGTGTTCTCAATGCGAAAAACCGCCACCAGGGATGTATCGAATTTTGTGTCCCCGGCCATTGGCGCCGCGAAAACCGCCGAAACCTTCAAATCCTGGCCGACGTTGGTGATGCCGACAATGGAACTGCGGCTGAAACGTCCGATCCGCGATGTCTGAACCTTCTGGGGTTCCCGGTTGACGGTCGCCATGAAGCGGATGTCGGAAAAGGTTTCCAGGTCGGGACGGTCGTAGTCCGGACCATAGACTTCGTGGAGCACGGTCAGGGGATAGTCCGTGCCGAGGAACGAGAACGTCCGTCCGTTGCCGACCGCGAAGTATGCAAGGGCGTCGTGGTTCACGACCGGCTCGTCCCCCTCGAACTGCCATTGAACTTCCTGAACCCACCGGTTGAATCCGACCAGGCCCATGTCGTCGAACAGGTCGCTTTCGGGTGCAGCCGGTCCGGGCTTCCAGGGGGTGGCGACCTGGTTGAAGCCTGCCCCGGCGTCGTCTGCCCCATCTTGCTGGGCGCCGTCTGCCGCCGGTGTGTCCGTGGCGATGTCCGGCGGCACGTCCTGTAAGACATCGGGTGTCTCCTGATCGGCCCCGCACGCGGCCAGGTGAAACGCCGCGGTCGCGACAAGCAGTCCCCGGATCGAGAAAAGGCTGGCTCTGTCCATGATGAAATCCACGATGGGTTGGCGTGATGATAGTTTTGCCTTTCCGGCACGTCAATTCAGAGCGGATGACCGTCGTCCGGGCCCGTGCGTCAGGGCCGCACGTTCCATCCGGACACGCGTGTCCCGAGTCTGAGCGCGGCAGTCGGCCCGGCCGCAACCGAAACCGTGATCTCGATTTCCTCGCCCGGCATCAGGGTCACGTAGTTGTCGCTGTAGATTGCCGGCAGGACCGGTTCGCCGGAGTCGAGATCGACAAGCAGTGTTTCGATGAAGAATGCGATTGATTCCCCGGTGTTTTTCAATTTCTGCGTGATGATCCGCCTGTCGCCGGACGTTCGCGTCGTGAAGTCCGGAATCGAAAGGACGGCCTCGGGAATGGCGGCCAGGTCGGTCATGTCGGCCACTTCAACCTGGGGCAGTTCGTAATCGCGATAGACCATGTCGAAGGTGTCGGAAACCGTTGAAACCCAGTAGATGTTGCGGTCGATTTCGTTTCCCGCCGAGTCGAACGCCCGAAGATCGATGAAGTGAACCTGGTCAAGGTCAGTCAACGGTGCGGACGCCGGAATCACCCGGGACATTACTTCCTGGTTGCCGTCGGGCGGCACGTCGAAGGGATCCGATGTCGATGAATATGCGATTTTCCCGTCCAGGTTCCAGATGGTCGCGGATATCGTCAAATCCTTAAATTCAGTCAGCGTGGAGTTGACGACCCAGATCGACTCGTCGTCGTACGAGTACTGCACGTGCAACGGGGCCAAGGCCTTCTTGGAGCCGAAATAGCTGCCGGCCGGCCGCAGGTAATAATCGTAAAGGTTCCAGATGGTTCCCGGCCACGCGTTGTTAAGCATCCACTGGATGTGGCCGGTTGCGAAGTACTTGTTGCGTCCCTGCGCCTCGAACATGGCGCGATGGGACTCGTATGCCATGACCTGGGCCTTGAACGTGTAGTCCGCGGCATCGGTCGGGGCGCCCAGCCTGGCGGCAAGGGCGTCGTTGAAAACCTTCATGCGTTCGCGCGCGGTCGAAGTGCCGCCGGAATGAAACAGGAATGGATCCTTGACCGGCCATATGTCTTCTTCCGGCAGCATCTTCAACATGCTGTCCAGAGGCGGAACGGCCGGCCCGGGGCTTGACTCGCTGTTGAATCCGTATGCCCCGCCGTAAAGCCATGGCCAGTCGATTTCGTCGGCCAGCGCGGCCGGATCCTCGGGCACCGATACATACCAGTACTTCGGTGGAACCCAGTTATAAGGTCCGGTCATCTTCATTCCGCTGGGGCCGGAAACCGTTGACGGCGTCTCGGTGGCGTTCGACACGATCGGCAGGTTCCACCTGGCCCTGGCGGCCGTTTCCAGGTACATCTGTTCAACGTCCGGCGGCGGATGGAAATCCGAGCCGTTGAGCCAGGTAAAGACGCTTGCGTGCCTGCGGAGCCTGCGCAACTGGTTCAGGATGCTTTCGTCGGCAATGAAATAGTCTTCCTGATCCCACGTATCCCACGATTCCCATGTGTCGCAGCAGCACCAGCCCGGCATCAGCAGGATACCCATGCGGTCGGCCAGGTCGTAAAAGGCATGGTCTTCCAGCTTTCCTTCAAGGCGAACGGTGTTCAGGCCAAGATCCCTGACGTACGAGAGTTCGGCCAGGTCGCGGGCCGGATCGTGCCGCAGGAGCATGTCGGGGGCCCAACCGGCGCCGCGAATAAGGATTGGCCTGCCGTTGATGAAGAACTGGATGCTTCCGGGATTCGTGTGTACGGCGGTGACCTCGCGCACGCCGAAGGCGAAGCTGGTCGAGTCGGACACGGTTCCGTCAACAATCGCCGAAACCTTCGCATCGTAAAGATGCGGTGTACCGTAATGATAGGGCCACCACAGGATTGGCGATTCCAGCTTCAGATCCGCGATTTCGGCCGGGGTTCGGATGACTTCGACAACCTGCCGCGGGCCCACGCTGACCGGCACCGTGAGCCTGCGTCCATCGAATTCGGCGACAAGTTCGACATCAACCGCGCGATCAGAACCGTTTTCCAGATCGGCGACCAGGGTCAGCCATGCCGAGCCGTCGTCCCTGATGTCGGTCAGGATTGCCGGGTCGATGATCGTCACGGCACCGCCGGCATCGAGTCGCGCCGGCATCCACAGGCCCATGTTGTAGTCGGGCGGCTCCGGATTCCAGTCAACCCAGTAGATGGCAAGGTCCGCGAATATGTCCGGCACGTTGACCTTTGCGGCAATCGCACAGTTCGCGCCAGGTTCGCAGACGTCTGTTATATCCAGGCGAAATTCCCGGAAGGTGCCCTTCGTGGTGTCGGCGGAAGAGATCATCCTGCCGTTGACCCAGATGTCGGCCGACCAGTTGATCCCCTCGAATACCAGCCTGACCCGCGTTTCCCGGTTCGAGACCTCGGGCACCGTGACTTCGGTCCTGTACCACCAGGCGTGGCGGTATGGGCTGTCCTCGGGCATCGGAAGGAAGCTGTACGTCCAACCGGGGACTTCCTGCAGCGCGGTGCCGAAAAACGGGTTTCCAAGCAGCCCGGCGTCCATCTGGCTGCCGGCGACAGTTCCGGGGACGGTCGCCGGGATCCACCCGGAGTCGTCGAATCCGGGGGTCGAGATCGCCGCGCCGTCCGCATCAAGGCCCTGGGAAGACGCGATGGCCCATTGCGAAAGATTGACGGTTTCGTGACCGACGGGGACTTCCGGGTCGCCCCCCTGGCACGCCACCAAAGCAATGGTCGCAAGCACGGTCGCGGAAAATTTTCGAATTCCAGTGACTGTCATCAAAGGCCCCTTCAAGCTGACGATAAGTTTCCGGGATGGTCATCCCGGCTGTAACTGTCCGTCAGATTAAGGGTTTCCGCGGATTCGGTCAAGAACTGGCAGAAACTGTCAAAAATTCGCGGGGATGTGATTGTGTAAAGACTTGCCTTCCTGATTGGCGTCACAGGGCATCGGTGGATTCTGGTATCATTCCGCCCGGAATCTTTCGGGAACCTGAATTCATGACGATTGCAAGACTTGTTTCGGCGGCCGGCTTCTTCGTTCTGGCGGCGTCCTTCGGTTGCGGGGGCACAGGTTCGGCCGACGATACCGACGTCGTGTCGGAGGAAGTCGTTTCGGGCGATTCCGCCGAAGGCGACCTTGTGCCGAATCCGGATTCGTTCGACGCGAATCTTCCGGATGCTTTGACGGATGCGGAAGGGCATCAGGATGCCCGGCAGGACATTTCCGCAGATGTCGAACCGGACGTTGCCGGCGACGGGCTGGACGCCGAAGACCCCGGACTTGACGGTTCGGCTGGTGACGCCGGCGATTCCGGCACCGGTGAACTTCCACAGGCGATCGCCGAAATCGACAGGGCGCTGGATCCCGCCTTTCTGCAGCCGTCCCTTGGATTCACGCTCAGGATCGTGACGCCCCTGATGGCCGAGTATCCGGCCGCCGGCCCGAATCCTTCCGATCTGGCCTGGATCATACAGTCGGAACTGGTTCTTCCTTCCGGGGATGTCGTGCGTCTTGAAGAACGCGGTGACACGTTCGCGGTGCTGTATCCCATTGACGGTTATGACGATTCGTGGATTTTCATCAATGGTGGCGGGACGGACGTTGTCAGCGGCGACATCTATACGTTGAACCTGTATCCGATGCTTTCAACCATGCAATGGATGAAGGAAAACGGAATCGACGAGATCAGCGGGGAATACGCTCCATTCGTCGTCTATCGGACGGGGATGTTCCGCGGGGTCTGGGTTTCGTGTCCCGCGATGGTCGGCGACAGTCCCTCGCTTTCGAAGATGAGGGTCTATTTCGGTCCGGATACGCTTCAGCCGGGAAGTCCGGTCGGGTTGATGGTGAATTCGTACGTCACCGGCGACCGGTCGGTCATCTCCAAATCGTTCGGCGTTTCCCAGTACCACCAGGCCTGTACCTGTTACGACGTGGTCGGAATGACGACCAAGGAAAGGCCGTGCACGGCCGGCGACATAGATCAGTATCCGGGACAGGCCGCCGTGGAATTCCCGCCAGACGGCGCGGAGGCCGTGGCCGCTGTCGGGACGGCGCTTCAGTGGGGTTCTTCCGGCGATGCCGACGGCGGCACCGTTTCTTTCGACGTGTGGCTTGGAACCGATCGTATGACGCTCGCGAAGGTTGCCGGTCCGATCCAGTCGGTTTCGTACCAGCCGAACCTTGTGCCCGACACTACGTACTTCTGGCGGGTGGATGTCCGTGACGACGAAGGCAACCTCGTGCCAGGCAGGGTCTGGACATTCAACACCGACACGGTTGCGCCGCAGTTGAATGATCACAACTACCTGATCCTGGTTGATCGCAGGCTGAAAGGTCAGCTTGACGACGAACTGGCCACTTATGTCCAGGATGTGGTGAATCAGGACGACACTCTTGTTCCGGCCGTACGGTACTGGATGCCCGGCGATCACGTCATGATGCGGGACATCATCATCGACAGCTTCATGAATCGGTGCGTCGGGGAAGATGACTGCCTGCGCGGGGTGTTCCTGGTCGGCGACCTGCCGTCGGCGTGGTACGAGCAGGATTCCGATTACGGCGGCGACATCGGCATCATGCACGAGGAATTTCCGACGGAACTCTTCTTCCAGGATCTGGACAACCAGTGGCGCGACGATGACGGCAACGGGATTTTTGACGGCCATTCCGACTTCGCCCTGGAGATCTTCTCGGCCCGCCTGGTCGGCGGCGTTGAAAGAATGAAGTCTTATTTCGCAAGGCTTCATGAATACCGGCAGAACGGCAGCTTTTTCAACCCCCGGAATTTCTTTTCGTTTATTGACGACGACTGGAACGGGGCAAACTCCTACGGCGTGCCGGACGGATCCACGACGAACCAGGAATGGGGTCTGGAATCAGTCTATGGTGACAACTACATCCGCCGGGAGTGGTCCGACAACACCGACAAGACCGATTATCTCGAGGTTATGTCCGGCGGCGGCGCCGAATTCGTCTATCAGTGGATTCATTCGGATCCCCAGCAGATCTATTTTGACGACAACTTCAGCCCGAACCCGGACAACATCCTGTCCCTGCAGGAACTTGTGGCGGCAGATGTCAGCGGATCGTTTTTCAACCTTTTCGACTGCTCGATCAGCCGCTATACCGAGCCGATGGGAAACATCGCGACCGAGTACGTTCATTCACGCTATGGACTGGCGACCGTCGGAAGCACCAAGACGGGCGGCATCTTCAATCCGGACGTGCTGCACGGGGCGATGCTGGCTGGCCATGGCACGGGCCAGGCGCTGCGCATGTGGTTCGACGACACCTGGGCAAACCGGGATGCCTATGGCCTTCCGGACCCTATATTCGACGACTGGTGGCTTGGCATGATGATTCAGGGGGATCCCCTGGTCCTGCTTAACCCGCAGGCCGTTTCGAGTCTGCCGCGTTCCGTGTCCGCAACCACCGGCCCGAGATCGGAAAGGGTGTTCGAACTTCGGGAAATCGACGCACTTTACAGGATCATGGGTCGCAGGGCCGCGACCACGGTCGTGAACGGCCATCGTGAGTACATGCGGAACCGCTGACGCGTCAGTCCAGGTTGCCCTTGCCGGTCAGGACGTTGCCACGGTTCATCGAAAAGATGATCCCGACCAGGCACAGTCCCCCGAAGATGCGGAAAGTCAGGCTGATGCCTTCCATGAATTCGGTTCGAACCGTCTGGTCGATGCGCGCGTTGCCAAGCATGACGCCGAACATGACCGTGGCAATGCCAAGCGACAAGATCTGGCCGACGATACGCATCGTGGAAAGGGTTGCCGAACCGATTCCAAACCACTTTCGCGGCAGGCTGCGCATGACCGCGTTGGTATTCGGGGATGAGAACAGGGCGAATCCGGCCCCGAGCGTCATCAGGCAAGCCACGATCATGGGCAGCCCGGTCCCGATCGTCACGAATGAAAGCGCAATCAATCCGCACGCGGTGACCGCCATCCCGAGGCTGGCAAGTATCGTCGGCTCGACACGGTCCGAAAGACGTCCGGCAAGCGGGGAAAAGACGGCCTGAACAATGGGCTGGGTAAGCAGTATCGTCCCGGCGGCCTGCGGGGTCAGTCCACGGATGTTCTGCAGGTAAAGGCTTAACAGGAATCCGACCCCGAATGTTGCCATGTAATTGATTAATGCCGCGATGTTGCTGAAAGTGAACGCCCGGTTTCCGTAAAACAGGCGCATGTTCAGAATCGGCTGTGGCACGCGGTTCTCGATGAATGCCAGCAGCAGGAACAGCGCCCCCGCGCAGCCGATCAGCGCAAGGCCGGCCGGCCTGGTTATCCAGGTGAGCCCGAGCAGCAGGCAGACAAGCCCGGCCCCAAGCACCAGGGACCCGGCCAGGTCAAAGGACTCGCCTTCGGCGTCCTTCCATTCGCCCTTCAGCAGCAGCGCGGAAATGAAAAGGACGACGGCCCCGACCGGGACGCAGGCCCAGAAGACGCTGTGCCAGCCGAATGCATGGGTCAGCCAGCCCCCGAACGTCGGGCCGACGGACAGTCCCACATATACCGACGCCGTGTTGATCCCGAGTGCGGCGCCGCGGCGGGCCGCCGGAAAGATGCTCGTCGTCATGGCCATGCCGGTCGCGAACTGCATCGAGGCCCCGACACCCTGAAGCACGCGGGCGGCAAGAAGGAACCCGAAGTCGAAGGGAAGGGCGCAAAGGGCCGACGCAACCGTGAAGATGGTGACCCCGATGATGAATACCCGGCGACGACCATGTATGTCGCCAAGCCGGCCCATCGGCAGCACAAGAGCCGCCGTTGCCAGCATGTAGGAAAGCGCAATCCAGCCCAGATCCACGGCGTCCAGCCCGAAATGCGCGCCGATGGTCGGAAGGGCGATGTTTGAAGACGAGCCGGCGAATGACGTCAGGAACGTCGCCGTGGTCGTGGTCAGGATTCCGTAAAGCTCGGTTTTTTCCGGTTTCCTGGGATCGTTCATGGTGTTGTGGCCTTGCGGCATACGGTGGCGGCCGGCGGCTAGAGGCCGATGTCCGAGAGTGTGAGTGTGTAAATCTGGGTTGCCGTGCCGGGAACGTCGCCCATCAGGATCAGGCGCGGTTTTGAACTGTTTTCGTCATAGACCATGCGCCCGATGTTCTTTCCGAAGTTCGGAAGCGTCTTGTCGCCGACCAGCGACCAGGACTCCCCGTACTGGCGGAAGGTTCCGGTCGGGCCGTCCGGGATGAGATTGGTCCAGTTCGTGCCGTCCCATGACCACAGGTCGTTGTGATAGGTGTTCAGCCTTTCATCCCAGTTGTCCTCGATTTTGGCGCCGCCGAAGACGTACAGATGACCGGTCGCGCCGTCGATCGCGCAACTGAAGCCTTCCCGGCCCAGCAGACCCTCCGGCAGATCCAGCGTGCTTGCCGACGGGCCGTCAAGGTCGATTATCTGAATCCTGTCAAGCGGGTAACTGGTTTCACCGCCATCCTCGGTCGTCAGGCCGCCAACGCTTATCAAGACGTTCTCGACGGGATCGAAGGCCAGGCAGTTCGAGAATACGGGAAGAAGTCCTGGAAGAACGGCTGACCAGTCGGCGGTTCCAAGCTCGAACTTCAGAAGCGTGTCGCTGAAACCAGAACCGGTAATCCAGCCATAAACGAAAAACGCGTCACCGATGAACAGGTGGGAATAGCTGATTCCACCATTCGGCGGCTGGCCGTCGTCGCCGGCGGCAAGGGGCACCGGCGTGGCGCGCCAGGATGTGTCGATGCGCATCAGGCCGGGCGAACGCGGGCCCATGACGATCCATTCGCCGGCACCGGCGTCCCATGCGATGAACTGGCACCAGTCCTCGTCCATGCAGAAATTGGTGCCATCGGCCCACGGGCTGCCTTCAAGGACCTTCCGGGTGTGTACCCCGGAAGACTCGTCAAGGTGCCATGCGTATGAAATCAGCGGGTCTTTCCAGTCGTGGGTGAACTGTGTCAGGTATTCATCGGTTACCGGATTGAAGCCGAACGTCATGCCATCAACCGGATTCATGATTGACGTGCCGCGAACAACTTCGTCCTCGATGCGGATGGACATCATCTTCCAGGGATTTTCGGGCGGTGTTGCGGCGTCCTCGTCGGCATCCTCGATGCCATCGGGGGGCGTGTCGCCCTGGCTCTGGTCAACCGATGCGTCGGCGGCATCCGGCGTGCCCTCATCCGGGAGGCCTGTGTCCTGGCCGCCATTGTCGGGCGCGATCACATCACGTTCGACATCCGTAATTGAGTCCGGGCCGCCGGTATCGGGAAGCGATACATCCGTGTCGATTACGACATCGCCTTCGCCGATATCATTGTCGCCGTTGCCGGAACCGCAGCCAACGGCCATCAGGAACGTCAGAAGGACAACAGGAACGCTCAGGCTTTTCATGAATCTCACCCGCCAGTGATACCGGCAAAGCATAGCCCAATTTGATTCCCGCGGCATCTGTTGATTGCCGAAATTCCTGATTGAAACGTTGCCCTGGATGCAGTACCCCTTCATCACGTCCAAGCCCGACGGGCGAAGGCGGAACCCAGGCTAAATTCTGAGCCCTGAACTGCCTGAAACCTTCGCCGCTTCGCTCAACTCGTCCCGAGGCCAGGTCAATTGCCCGAATCGTAGAAATCAAACAGGTCCTGACATGTTTCAGCACCGCGGTCAATGTTGCCGTTTGTGTCGTGAATGCAGACTCCCGGACATTCCTGGTACGGATGACTGCCACTGGCCCGCTGCAAAATTGTCAACCTTGTTTGGGGGACAAGACCAAAAATGACATTCAGATCAATATTGCAAATGTCACAAAAAGGTCTTGCAGATCAAGTTGCGAATTTGTATGAATGACAACGATGTCAACTGAATTCCAGGAGGTCATCATGAAAACCAATTCGATTCTGTTTTTGAGTCTGTTGTCTGTGTCGTTTGTTTCTTGTTCATTGGATTCAGAAACCGTCGATGAGTCTCAGGTTGGAAAGCAGGATAGTGGCGAGCTGGAGGTTGGTGTTCTGGACACTGAAAGCTCTGATGGAACCACCTGTCGGCATTTGCATTTCCCGCAGGACTACACATACGGTGACGACTGTTGGGGACCTCCTGAAAACCTTTGCAAGAATGGTGCGAATACTATGTTTTCGTGGTTTTGCAAGGCGGACGGGAGTGCTTGTTGCATAACCGGCTCGTCGGACTGTTTCTACTGCGGCTGGGTGGAATGCAAGTCCTATGAGGCCGGAGTGGACATTTCACCGGAATGCGCTTCTCTAAACATCCCCCAAAAATACATTGACTGCGCGAATGGATACATCGATTGTCTGCCTGAAGTCGAGGCAGAAATGAGGAACAGCGAGGAGTGCGCCTTCAGTTTTATCGCAAACGATCCCGACTACACATATTGCTGGGACAGCCATTTGGATTGACCGGAGAAGTCCGGACCTGATTTTTGCCGCCGGGTGCTACTGTTCGATCACTACGTCAGGTGTGATCGTCGAATGCGTGGACTAACGAGCCGCGGATGGTGCGGACACAATAGGGCACCCGACGGACGCTATTTCAGGAGTTCGCGGATCACGCCCAGATCGGTATCGGCGATGCCGCCGGTGCGGACGCAGACGATGTTATCCTGGCGATCCGTGAAGATGTGAATCGGAACGGTGGTGTCCTGGCCAAGGCCAAGTGATTGCGCGAACTCGCCAAGGGATCCCGGGTTCGTCATCCTCTGGAGCTTGACGGTACGAAGATCGGGCCGCCTGGCCAGGAACGCCTGCAATGTCTTCAGGTCTTCATCGACGGAAAGCAGTTCCAGGCTGATGTCGGTACCGGTTCCAAGCCTGGCTTCGCGCCATGACAGGATGTGCGGAATTTCGGCAATGCACGGCTTGCACCAGGTGGCCCACATGTTGATCCATCTGGGCCGGCCGGTGACCATCGCCGGACCCTGGTGGAACATCTCGGTTTCCGGCAGCGCGAGCTTCGGCCCCCTGCCTGGATCGAACTTGACCGAGCACCAACCGGGCGGAATGACCGCGGTTCCCATATTCGCGACAGAATTGACCCGCGGCCTGCTCGCGTTCGCCGCCTCGCTGGAACTGCCGGCTTCGGCCTTCAGCACGCTCTTCGCGCCGTCGATGGTCTTTTCACAGCCAGCGCCGCCGAAAGCGGCCATCGACAGGGCAATGACGAAGGAGATTTCCGGAAGGTATCGATGCATTTTAACCCCGTGATTCCAAACTACAGGCGGCAGTCAATCCAGGCCACGAAGGCCGACCTGTTCAGCGCGGTGTTGTCGCAGGGGCTGTCGGGCCTGCTCCTGGTCCATCCGCAGAACTCGTCCTCGAGCTGGGCGAATTCCTCGCCGAGCCAGAGCATTCCTGCCACCTGGTCGAAGTCGGGATCCCGGTATGACGCCTTCAGGTGGTTATAAAGCGCGGCCGCGCGCCTTTCCGAAAGGTCGCGATTGTATTCGGTCGAACCTTCCGGCGACGACCTTGAGACGATCAGGAAGTAGCTGGCGCCACGCCTGTCGGCGAAGGTGTTGTCGATAAGGCTGGTCGCGTTCGCATCAAGTTCGGCGCTTTCGATGTCGAACTGGATGATCGCGGCGCGATCGGCCATTGGCTTGAAAAGGCCGTTGAAGTCGGCGCCCGACATGGCAGCGACGCTTTGTGCGTCCATCGGCTTGCATCCGCGGCCACCGCCTTCCTTCACGATTCCGCATGAGGTAAGGACGCGCTTCAGGATTACGCGCAGTTCCGGGGTGCAGTACGACTCATCGGCCGCCGAAGCCACGCCGACCTTTGTCGTGGTCACGTTTCCAAGTGATTCCTCGGCGCGGTCGGCCGCCGCGTTCAGCCAGGACGAAACCGTAATCGACATCGCAAGGAACACGACTGCGGCAACCGCCGCGTGAACGATAAGCTTTTTCATGGCTCACTTGCCTCCTTCGGTGGTGGAGCCCGCTTCGATAAGCTTCCCGAGCCCGTATTCCAGGCCCAGATCCATGTCTTCGTCGCAAAGGCGGCGATTGTTGACGTAAAGCTGCGGCGTCAGCAGCGGAAGGGAGTTCGCCATGATCCAGCGCAGGCTCAGGTTCAGCTTCTGCTTTGTCTCGGCCGTGTCGATGCACTGCGACACGTCGCCGAACTTCTCGAGAACCATTGCCTTGACGGCGTCCTGGCCCTTTTCCTTCGCTGCCTTGCGGATCTCGACGTTGTTTTCAAGTGCCCAGTCGATGACCTTCTCGGGATCCGTGGAACAGAGGATAGCGCGCGAAACCAGGCATGCCCCGTGATGAACAGGTTCCTTCAGCATCCAGTTGCACTCGCTGTCGAGCGGGAACAGGACGGTCTTCATCGACAGCCTGCCGAAGACTTCCGTATCGGCAAGCCTGTTGCGGAAGACTTCGCACGACGGACACAGGGGATCCAGCACTTCGATTGCGGGCACTCCCTGGCCGACCGCGGGAAGCATGATGGAACTGCGGTCTTCCGGCTTGACCAGTTCGCCGCAGTTGCGTTCCTGGTATTCGGGCTTCAGATTCATGTACATGATTACCGGAATCACGACGAAAAGGACGCCTTCCACGAACCACAGAAGGTACCTGAGTATCGTGTTCCTGATATGGTGCGGGCCAGGTTCCTGCTCGCGACGGGCCAGGATGAGCTGGGCGACGGCGGCCAGGAACAGGCCGATCGACATGACGTATATCCCGACGCACATCTTGCAGACTTCGCCGACCTTCGTGACCGATATGTAGTAGTAGGCAATCGACGTGACAAGCGGCAGGAGCGAGGCCGCGACCAGGTAAACCGCGTCGGCCCGCTTCCGGTGGCGCCCGAGCAGCAGGTGTTCAAGGCCGATGAAGATCATGTAGATGAATACGGCCAGTCCCGGCAGGGCTATCGGGATGCCGGCCCATGTGCGGTCGCGCATCACCGACGAATACGGGCTCATCATGACCGCATAACAGCCGCTGGTGCCGAGTTCATCGCGTTCGGCGGTTCCCGGCACGTACGAGCACGTGATCGAGTGAACCTGGCCGTCAAGGTGCAGGAAGAAGTCGTACGTGGAGACGCCCGCGAACCAGGCGCCGCCAAGGGCGAAAAGGATGAAAAGCACCGAAGTGATCATTGTGCGCAGACTTGTCATTTCCGACCTCGTTGCACTTCCAATTTAATGCGGCCTTCCCTGAAGGCGGCCGCTCCCGGATTTCGACCCGCGAACGGCCAGCAAGCCATGTCCGCGAGGGCATCCGACAACGGCGCGATTCTACTGGCAAACGGGCGATTCGTACAAGCTGACGGCAGTTTGCGTCATAAAGGGTTAAGGCGGCCCGCGTCCGCATGCCGCGGCTGTTGCGCGGCCATTGGGCGTGTGCTAAACACATCGTCCTGTACGGCTTCGAGGATTTGCAATGGACAGACGGCTGGAAAACGTGAAACGCGTGCTGGTTTTCACCGCGCACGCGGACGACTGCGAGTTCTTCTGCGGCGGTATTGTGGCCGCGCTCGCCCGGATGGGGGCCGAAATCACCGAGGTCATCGCGACGGACAACGGTCGTGGCAGCTTCGAGCTTGATCAGGCCTCGCTGGTGACGAGAAGCAGGGAAATCGAGGCCGCCGCCGCCGCTTCGATCGTGGGAAAGAAACACGTTGAGTTCCTGGGCTTTCCGGACGGATTTCTGGACGATACCCCGAAGAACGAACTGCGCAGGATTTTCATGGCATGGATAAGGAAGATCCGTCCCGACTGCGTGATTTCCTTTGACCCATTCGCCTCGGGCGAAACCCATCCGGACCACATCCGGGTGGCGCAGGCCGCGGTCGAGGCCGTCGGGTTCGCGCATCTTCCCCTGTTCCATCCCGAGCAGGCGGCCGAGGGGCTGTCACCCCACCTGACACCGATCAGCGTGTTCTTTTCAAAGAGCCATGACACGGACGACACGATAATCGACATTTCGGACGTCATCGACGTCAAAATCGCCGCGATTCTGGCCCATGAAAGCCAGATGCGGCTGACGATGACCGAGCAGAGGATGTTCCTGGAATCGACCGCGCGACATCCGGACCTGGTTCCCCTGTTTGATGTTGACAATCCCGGTCCGGCAATCGATACGATTGTCCGGAAATGGGCGCTGAATGCGGCCGAAGGGCTTCCATTCATGTACGGCGAGGGATGCCGCGTTGAGACGGTGGACGCGGCGTTCGATGGTTTCACCCTTCCGGGGACTTGATTGATGGGAAGGCGTTTATCCGCGGCGGCGGTGCTGGCCGGCACGATGGCATTCCCGTGCGCGGCCATGGCCATTCCGGCCCAGGTCGCGCTGGCGGGAATCGCTTTCATGCTTCCGGTCGTTCCGGTCGTGGCGCTGCTGCTGGTGACGGGATATCTTGCGGCCACCCGCAATCTCAAGTTGAAAGGTTTCCTGGGCAGGCTTCCCGGCGCGGTCATCCTGATTATCGTCACGGTTTTTGTCTATACGTTCTTCCTTAAGATGTCATCGACGCTTGGCGGCCTGGTGGCGCCGGAGGCCGAATCAAGGCTGGTTGAGTTCGTAACCGACAATGCGGTTCTTCGCACGGACGTCAGGCGGTTTGATGAAGCGTTGAAAATGGTTCGCGAGTCGCCCCCCGGCCGGTGGGAGAAGGCGGTCACCATTCCGGCGCAGGTTGCGGCCCGCGAGATTCTTGCCGGAAAACTGCTTGTGGTCGACACCAGGCTTGCCCGGGAGTACGCGGCTTCCCATGTCGAAGGTTCAATCAGGTTCCCCCGTTACGAACTGGAAATGGTGACGCCGGACTGGTCATGGCAGATTGCGGCCGACAAGTATCTGGACACGCTTGCCGAGATTGCCAGGGAACAGGGACGCAGGCTGGCATTCTGCTGCTCGTTCGGTGTCTCCGTGTCGGTGCGGACGGTGATGGAACTGCGCCAGCGCGACGTGGATGCCGTGATGATCCAGGGTGGCTGCGGTGCCCTCGAGGACTTCGGTGTTCCATTTTCTTCCGATTACGCCGTTTCCGACCTGGACAGGACGGTTTCCCCCGATGTCCTGGATTTGTGGATCAGGTCGGGTATGGTCAACACGGTTGTGGCGGGTTGGCCGATCATCCGGAGCAACGGCATGGATATTCCGGATGGTCCGCTTGTCGTGGTTACAAGCGGGGATTCCCAGCAGGAGAAGACCCTGCGGGTCCTGACGTCGGCCATCGCCCAGAGCCGCGGCATCCAGGTCGTGGGGCAGGCGTCGCTGAACCGGACGGCGCGCTTTTCTGGGATGGCGGGAAGCGTCCTGTTCCTGGGTGCCCTGATCGAGCAAGGCCTTGGCCCGATGTCGTATTTTGTCGTCCTGTTCTCACTTCTGGTCGCCATTTTCGTGGTGCTTCGCAGGCTGCTTCAGTCGGGTGAGCCGGTTGCCGCGATGCGCAGGTCAGCCCCGATCCTGGCCCTGCTCGGTACGGCCCTTCTGGTGGAACTGATTCTGATTGAAGGTACCTGGATGGCCAGCCGCGCCTGGGTCGTTTCCGGGCAGCACAAGTGGATTTATCCAATCCTTTTCGTCCTTTCCGTTGGTCTGGCGTTTCATCGCTTTACCTGGCCGATGGGTGTTCTTCCTTCGTGCGAACTGACTCCCCGGCCGGTTGATGGAATCGTGAGCAGACGCGGCCCATACCTTTGGGCCAACCTGGGATGGTCGGTGCTGCTGTCGGCCATCCTGATCCAGGCAAGCCCGATCGTCGTGGTCATGACGCTGGCCGTGCTCGGCCTGCTTGTACTGTTTAACGGCGCAAGATATCTGATGGTGTGGGGGCTGTCGGCCGGAATTCGGATCCGTTTTGCGGGTCATTTTCGGAAGCCCCCTGTTCCGGGCAGCCCGGTTGATCCGACGACCGATCGGGTCGCGAATCCGGCAGTGCGGGACGAACTGATGTCCCGCCTGCTGCTGAACCTTGCGGTCACGGCATTTCCAGGCATCTGGTTCAGGCCCGGAGCGGCGGGAACCGACATGGAAATCAGGACTTTCGTTTCCGGGCAGCCCGGAAAAATCGAAGTTCGGATGCCGGACGGTTCCAGGCAACTTGTCGGGATCATTTCCCTTCAGGAGCGTGACGGAGTCAGTGTGGCCGAAAGGATTCGGCCAAGGTTGCGCCTTTCCGTCGCCATGGCCGGCTTCCTTGGCGCCGACCTTGAAGTCGTGTTCAGCGGTGGTCGAAGGCTTCCTTCAGTCGGCATGGTCATGCCGGATTCCATCGCCCGTCCGGCAGGGGCGGTTCCGATTGATGTGATACTTCACCGGCAGATACTGGCGATGGTTGCCGACGATGTCGGGTTGATTGAATCCGGTGCGGCGCGCGATGCCGAACTGTTGTCAAGGGAACGATACGTCGAGCAGGAAGCCATGCCGACACCGATTACCTTTTCGGCACTGGCCAGGCGGGCCGCCAGATACGGGGCTGCCGACGCCGCCGGAACCCTTTTTGGATTCCGGAAGTATTTTTCCAGGACGGTCAGGTTTGGCGCCGCGGTCTTTGAACCGGAAATGGCCCGCGATCCGGGCGTATATGGCGGAAAGGTCAGGGTGCGTCTGGCAAAGGCTTGGATCCGGATTCTTGATTCAATTTTCGCCGATTTCGTGCTTCCCGCGGTCGTCCGCTTCACCGGTGATCTTCAGCGGCATGGCGACAGGCCGGCCCATATCATTTCGTCGATACGTCAGATCATCACCCGTTTCGCCTTCTGGCAGGAAATGACCGCGCTGAGTCACGCCATACTGATTTCGGCACCGGAATCGACCGTTGCGCCGCAAAGTGAAAGGTCGGCCCGTTGTCCTCTTCCCGGCGAACTGAATCGCGGTCTTGTAGGCGGCGGGGCGTTCGAGTTCCTTCCCGGCGACATGCTTCCGGCCGCGGACAGCGAGCTTTCGATAGGCCTGGTGCGCCTGACATCGCCTTTTGATCGGGATGTCTGGCGGAACCTGCCCGAGCGCGAACACCTGATTGCGCGTGCCGAGTATTTCCGCGGCGCCTTCCGCAGGGTGGTCTGGTACCTGGTCCAGGTGACCGGACGCAGGCTTCGTGAAATCGGACGGCGCAACGGGCTGGAGGATCTGGTCTTTTTTGCCGGAAAGAATGAACTGGCGCAGGTGCTCGAGCCGCGTGCCGGACGAATCGATTCCGGCTTCGTGGCGGAACTTGCCCGCCGTCAGTCCGAGTGGAAAAGACTGCGGGAGATCCCGATGCCGGTTCAGTTGCGGATCCGGGATATCGAGGACATGGTTATTGAGCCGGGCGGCGGCATGCCCCTGGTCGAAACGGTTGAAGACTCCACGCCGCTGCGGGGCACGCTGGTTGCCGGATCCCTTCCCGTTTCCGGTATCGCCAGGGTGGCTGGCGCGGATCAGGACGTTCGTTTCGCCGGCGCCGCCGGCCGCATCCTGGTCGTCCCGGTTCCCGATCCCGCGACGGTTGCAGAAATGGAAAGGGGATCCGTCATCATCTGCGAGTCGGGGGGAAGGCTTTCCCACGCCGCGATGCTTGCCCGTGAACTGGGAATAACCATGGTTTCCGGTGTTCGCGGCGCGTCCCGGCGCATCGCCGACGGACAGGCCATCACCGTCGATTCGGATGGCGTCGTTCAAACGGGAATGCCGACCGTGGCGATTGGGCTTGCGTCCGCCCGTGACGGGTGCGGCAACAAGGCCGGCGCGCTTGCGCGGCTTGTCGCGGCGGGATTCCCGGTTCCGGACGGATTCGTCATCCCGCCGGAGATCGTCGCCGGGATCGGCGCCGCCTCTTTCAACGATGACTGGGCCGGTGCCGTCTGGGCCACGGTCGCTCATCTGGACATGGGCGCCGGTTTCATCGTCCGTACTTCGTCCTTCATCGAGGACTCGAGATCCCACAGCTTCGCGGGAATGTTCAGGAGCGTCGCCGGGGTCGGTACGAGGGAAGCCCTTGAATCGGCCGTGCGCGAATGCATTTCGGCGGCCGCCGGGGAAGGGGTAGCCAGGCTTGCCAGGTTGGTCGGGGCCGATTCCGGCGGACTGCCGGCCCTGGTAATCCAGCCGCTTGTCCCGGCCGATTTTTCCGGTGTCGCCGTGTGTCAATCAGGCCCGGGAAGCCAGTCGGCCGACGTGGTCCTGGTCGAGGCCGAACGTGGAACCGGCGGCGTGGTTTCGGGAACCGGGATTCCTCATTCATTCAGGTGCGTCCCGGATGCCGGGCTTCCGACCAGAACCGGCGGTCCCGACGATGACGGCCCGGCATCCGACATCATAATCCGGGTCGCCGACCTTGCCCGCGGGGCAAGGGATCTTTTCGGCTGTCCGATCGACATCGAGTGGTGCAATGCGGGCGGCGATGTCTGGATTGTCCAGGCCAGGCCGCTTGCATCACCGATTGTCGAAACGGATTGACCGGTCCGTCCGGACGCGCTACCATTTCAGCGCGGAGTGAAGTCTCCAGGAACAGTCTCCAGGAACAGTCTCCAGGAACAGTCTCC
>ERZ795031.1077-NODE-1077-length-29903-cov-19.398251_pt1 | contig 29903 bp, 26 predicted proteins | sample MGYA00375123_ERZ795031 | MGnify/ENA primary metagenome ERZ795031 (study PRJEB30166, sample SAMN05720159) | activated sludge metagenome | isolation source: anaerobic digester from wastewater treatment plant | place: USA | collected 2015-04-21 ...
AGGCCGCTTGCGGCCGTCCGGAGATTGTTGGTCGGATGGTGCTTGACAAGCGCACGTAGATGAAGATCCCGCATGCTGCGGCGAGCGGCCATGCGAGACTACGGCTAGCGAGAAAGACAGCGATGCTACCGGCCCCAAGGAGTGTGAGCAGAACGATGTCGATGGCCGAGACTGGATCGTTCGGAATAGGTCCGGGTGACATCGTTTGCGATGCGCCGATCGGATGCCCGACAGCTTGCTGTTGCTTCTGAGGCCAGCAGTTGGAAAACGCGGGCACGTCGTATATCCGCACCCATGTCTGCTCACCGACACGGCGAACCCACGCAGTCGTATGAACCTGCCCGGCCGCGATCGAGCGGATCAATTCGGGTTCGGGGATTGGCCCCACCGGCTCCACGCCTTCGTAGCGGAGATGCCAGCTTGATACGGGTGCAGCTTCCATCTTCAGTTGATCGGCGTGAACGGTCGGATTCAGCGCTTGATCCATGACGGCTGCGAATCGGCCCACCCTCTTGAGCGGCAACCAGTCCTGGTCACCCTCCCGGCACACCGATGCCGAAAGCGGCACCTTGCCGTTCTTGATGCCAAGTTCCAGCAGATCGCTCGTCACGGGGCCAACCACGTCCCCCCCCTCGTTGCACACGTACCAATTGGACATGACCAGCACAGACTACCCCCGTCACGTCGAGCTTGCAAATCCCGACGCGGTTGCGCAGGCGATCCGCAAAAGTTCCTGATCTACGTGATGCCGGACAAGGGGGCGGCCGGGCCACCGGGGCACAAGTTCATGGCCCTGCGACAAACCACCAAGAACGGAAAGGGCCGCTACGTGACCGGCGCTCAAGTCTGCGGCTGGGGTCTCGACTGGGGCAAGACCGGGTTTCCGCCGACACGAGATGACCTCGCCCTGATCATCGGCAGAAAGATCCTCGACGAAGCGGGCGTCTAGTCCGCCAGAACGCTGTGGCGCACGACCTGCCAGGGTTTAGAGTTCGGAAGCAACGTCTGAGGTTTGTGGGCAGCGAAGCCATTGAAGGCAAAGCCAGTTTCGGATCGACTGAAGCGCGGACATGACCGTGATGGGTCGTTGGAAGCCCTGCATCGTCCACCGAGGCCACCCGATGTGTGGCCCTGTATGTAGGGAGCCGTCACGGCCGCTGGCTTCCCCCGCCCTCATCGTGGCGTGGAAGCACGGCGGCTTGATACCGGCGACGACGGTGGGGGTTCGGATGCTGGCGGCGACGAAGCGGTAGACGGTCTTCACCGCCGACCCGGCCGTGAAGCTACTCTCCCGCTCGATGAAGCCCACCGACCCCAATGACGACAACGTAGCCGTCACCATCCGCATCCCCAAGTCCTTGTTCGTGATGGTCGCGCCGCCTCCGGCCACGGTTACCCAGAAGACGGCGGAGCAACACTTCGGCATCACTCCCAGGAGCTACAAAGCAATGGTGCGCGACGGCTTCTTTCCCGTGAAGAAGATCGGCAAGACCATCTTCGCCTCCTACGACGACGTGAAGCGAGTGGTTACCGAAGGCGCTGTTGCCCGCTCGAAGGTGGACAAGGCGTTGGCCCATGATGCTGCCGCCCCCGAGGCGTTGCCCATGGGGCCGGAAGAGGTCACCCAGTACATCGAGGCCGCCCGCACGCCGAAGGAGGCCAAGGAACGCAGCGACGAGGTCTGGAAGATGTTCCGCGAGCTGCACGTCAAGTACGGCGAGACCCTTGATGACGGCTCACCGAACCCCAACCACAACGAGCGGATGCTGGAGCTGGTGCCGGAGCTTCGGATCGCTTCGTGGACTGCCACGTCCGTCCCACGGCCCCCGCGCACTCGACGTTCGCGGAAGGCGTCACGGTGACGAAGGGGCCGGTCATCCCGAACGTCCGCGCCGAGCAGGCTGCTGCCACCGCCCTACAAGAACTGACGGACGACCTCTTCATGCGCGTGGTGAAGGCCGGGGCAGATCGTCGGAAAAGTGCGAGGAGAGCCGAACTGACGGCCCCGAGCATTCCGTTTCGTTTGTTTCGCCTATTGCGTTCGCTTCGTTCGAGCCCTACACTTGATCCATGTCCAACACGGCCCTCCGTCTTCCGTCCCCCGTCGAAGCCCAGCAGGCCCAGGAAGCCTTGCGCCTCCTGTCGTCCGTGAAGCAGCGGGGGCCACGTTCCCTCCAGGTCGCCAAGAACAAGAACGAGAACGTCGCGGTCACCGTGCCCAAGGAAGCGTTCGATCTGTTCCTGGAGATCCTCGGGCACCTTGCCAACGGCACCGCCGTGAGCATCGTCCCCGTTCACGCGGAGCTGACCACCCAGCAGGCGGCGGACATGCTGAACGTGTCGAGACCCTTCTTGGTGAAGCTCCTGGAGTCCGGAGCGATCCCCCACCGAAAGGTCGGAGCCCACCGACGTGTCCTGATGGCGGACATCATGGCCTACAAGCAGGGCGATGATGACAAGCGCAAGGCCGTCCTCGACGAGCTTGCCGCAGAGGCCCAGCACCACGACCTCGGGTACTGACCCATGGCGTTCGTGGTCATCTACGACGCCTGCGTGCTGTACCCCGCACCGCTTCGGGACTTCCTACTGCGGCTCGCCCGGACAGGGATCGTTCAAGCCAGATGGTCCGATGAGATCCTCGACGAGTGCTTCGACGCCATCCTGCGCGAGCGTCCCGATCTCAGGCCCAAAGCCCTGGAACGTACGCGGCAGCTCATGCAGCAAGCCATCCCCGACTGCATGGTGTCCGGCTACCAAGACCTCGTGGACGGGTTGACCCTGCCGGACCGGGACGACCGGCATGTCCTTGCTGCTGCCATCCGTTCGGGTGCGCAGACCATTGTCACGTTCAATCTGAAGGACTTCCCCCACGACGCTCTTGATCCGTTCGGCATCGAGGGCAGGCACCCGGACGACTTCGTCATGGACCAGCTCGGCCTTGCCGCCGGTCTTGTCGTTGGTGCTCTCATCGAACAGGTGGCCGCCTTGAAGAACCCGCCGATGACGAGGGAGCAGGTCTTGGATCGGCTTCGAGACTGTGGCCTCGTGCAGAGCATGGCGAAGTTACGGGAGCTTCTGGGAGGGCGTTAGACCCCACCGGAATGGACAGGGCCATGGACGGGGTTTTGGAGCGGATTGTGGCAGGCTAACTGATTGAAATATAACGATTTTACTAAGAACCGCAAATTTGACACGGTAGGGGTCGGTGGTTCAAATCCACTCGCGCCTACGAAGACTTGAAACTTCGCCCTCCTGAAAAGTAGCAGGCTGTAACTTCTCGGGGGGCAAGTTCGACAAGATTTCCGGCAGTGCAAGCGATGACACCCAACTCCTTGTTTGCTTTCGTCGGCGCACTGATGATTCTGAGCATGGCGTGCGGTGGGACCCAAGCGCGCGAGAAATCTCCGCCGAATCGATGCACTGCAACTATGGCCTCTCTTCAGGCGCTTGAACCGACATGCTGGCAGAATACTCAAGCGGACGGTGGTCCGAATGATGCGGGCACTGGTCAAGGGGCGCAGAACCAACAGCGAGACAATGTGGGACCGTCGGGATCACACCCACGGTGGGTTTGTTGGCCCGAATTTCCGGGATCGACGGAAGAGCTGAATCGAGCACGTTGCGTCCAAGTTCTTCGGCGATGTAGCGCATGTGCACCTTCGGGTCGGCATGGTGCGTGAGCGCCATCGCGGTCTGCACGTTGACGCCAGTGCGAGCAAGCACGGACACGAAGGCGCATCGGCACGAATGGAAGTCGACGGGCAGCGTGGTCGCTGTCTGGTTGTAGAGCGGGTCGGCTGGATTGGGCTTCATCCGGTTGCCCTGTCTTGACTGCCTTTACGCCGCCCCCGCGACGTGACCCGGAACTTGTCTTGGCTTGCAAAAGCTGATCGATTTATCTATCGGCTCAGTCACAACAAATTCGGGGACTGCGCCACAAACATCCAACCGATCATGGTTGGGGTTCCTCTCCATGGTTGCATACCGTAGAGGCGCTAGCCCACGTTCGGCTGGTGTTGTACCGCTTGCGCATGGTTTTGCCCGTGCGTAACACATTTCGATCTTGCTTCTTTTCCCTTCCACCCACGGCGTGAAGGGCAGGGATGGGGGGCAGAAGCATAAGCAGGGCCAGGGGCCGCTCATCCCAGCGACGCGTCTCGGCCCCCGTCGTGGACGAGAGCACACCCAACAGCGAACGCCTTGCCCGCATCCTGACCGAGTGGAACGACCATCCCGGCCTCGAGGACAGTCCGATCCACAACCAACTCCACAGCCGAAAGGCGCAAACCCATCGCCGCAAAGCGAAAAGCCATCGCCGGAAGGCAACAGGCCACCGTTGCGGAGCGTCATGCCTCCGCGATTCTGCGAAACCCCTCCCCGTTCGGGCGAAACCCCTCCGTGTTTGAGCAAAAACCCACCTTATGATTGCACGATTCCCCTCCGTGTTTCGAGAAATCCCCTCCGTGTCGGAGCGATTCCCCTAAATGTCGGAGCGAAGACCAGGGTTGCGGTCGTTTTTGGCAGGGGTCTGGTCGGCGAGGGGGTCGGAGACGTGCTTTTGCTGCATGGCTTTTTCATGGATGCGAGTCCATTCGTACACATAAAAGCTATAAATACCTGTTTTCTATGTATTTCGATTATCGCTAGCTGCTGCACCAACTCCAAAGCCGCCGCTTTTTCGGATGGCGTGTACAGGCGGCAGCTTTTTTGCCAGCAAGTCGTTTGGGAGGTTCCGATGCCGCGGGTTTTTGTGGCTCTGGGAGCTTGGCGAGTTTTGCTCTTTTTTTCCAGACATCGCCATGCGGTCACAGTCCCCGGGGTCACCCCTTTGCGCTTGGCAGCCTCGAGTGGCCCCACCTCTTGTGCCAAACACGGAATCTCGGCGCATTGTTGCGCGGTACACTTTGCGGCCATCTTCCCATCCTCCAAGACGGCATTCTGAACACCCCATGTTTCCGGTCCTATTGCCGTCAAATGGGATGGTCAGTGTGTGACAAGGGCACGTAGAGCCTCAACGACCATGGGTTCCGCGTTCCACCAGCATGTCAGGCAAGTGGACGAGAGTATAACACATCACGGACACGTCAGACTGATCCGAACACCTGCAAATTCGCCCCATTGACGCGCCACCACAATCTCCCCCTCTCCGATCGGCAAGACTCGCAAGCTCTCGGGCGGACGAAAACCATTGAACTCGTGGCTGATCACGCCCGGCTCCAGAAGATTGGCCTGCGCCGGCAGGAACAGCGCTCGGGCTGCTTCCACATCGCCCACCACCGGATGCACCCTCGCGCTTTGCGTTGCCAGATCGAGGGTGCCGACAATCACGCTCCCTTCATCGAAGCGAAGCTTCCAGATCCGGGAACCGTCGTGAGCGAGCAGGTCCTGCTCGATATTCGGGATACCCGGACGGGGAAGGCCGCTGGCATCGAAGAGCGTGGCGCTCGCGGTGGCCGGATCGATGCGTGCGAGCACGGGCGAGTTCGATTCATCCACGCCGTGCAGCCAGACTTCGTGGTCGCGCACGGCCACGGCACCATAGCCGTCGATGGCCGGGACCCCGTCGACGGCCTTCATCTGCAACGCGTCGAGATCGATGACTGCGACCTTCGTGAGCCTTCCCGAACGCACGTGCCAGCGGCCAACCGCAGTGTAACGCAGGTACCACAGCTCGTCATCGTGGATCCAGCCTTGGAGCTGGAAAGTCTCTCCCGTACTCGAGTCCGTGAGTCGAGGTGACTCATCGTACCTTCCGAATGACAGGATTCGAAACTTCTCTCCGCCTGGATAGACCAGGATGGCCTGCAGTCGTATTTGTGCACAGCCACCGTTGTTGCCAATCCACGGCATGCCGAGACTCTCCGCGAGAAACCAGCTCGAGCAGAAATTCAAAGCAGATATGTCTTCGTGAAACGGGCGTTCCGTGGTGTTGCCGAACGCGGGCGCGTCATCGAGCGTTGCCAGCGCCGTAACACCTGAAAACGCCCATATGGGGGCGCTGCTTGGTAAGGACACAAACTCCCAACCCGTCTGCTCGGTCCACACGAACGTACCTCCTTCGTTGAAAGGAGAGGTCCCGCTCACGGACCACAGCTCGCCCGGACCGGAGAAGAACATTCGGCCGTAGGGAAGCTCTCCGACAGGGTTTGGGAGTTCCGATATCGTCACGCACGGTCCGTTCGCGGGTGGATCGACGAGCACGGGAGCATCGGATCCGGTTTCCGTGTCGGTAGTCGGCACATCGGCCAGCCCATCCGAATCACCATCCAGGCCGGCGTCCAGCGACACGAGTACTGCTTGCGACTCACCCCCGCAGCCGGACGAAACCGTGCCGAGCGTCCAGGCCACGAGCAGGCAATATCGCGCTCCATGCGCTACCTTCCAGCCTCCGGTGCGTAGAGCCTCAACGGCCATGGGTTCCTCGTTCCGCCAGCATGTCAGGCAAGTGGGTGAGAGGTCAACACATCACGGACACGTCAGACTGATCCGCACACCTGCAAATTCGCCCCATTGACGCGCCACCACAATCTCCCCCTCTCCGATCGGCAAGACGCGCAAGCTCTCGGGCGGACGAAACCCATTGAACTCGTGACTGATCACGCCCGGCTCCAGAAGATTGGCCTGCACCGGCAGGAACAGCGCCCGGGCCGCCTCCACATCCCCCACCACCGGATGCACCCTCGCGCTTTGCGTTGCCAGATCGAGGGTTCCGACAATCACGCTCCCTTCATCGAAGCGAAGCTTCCAAAGCCGGGAACCGTCGTGAGCGAGCAGGTCCTGCTCGATATTCGGTATGCCCGGACGGGGAAGGCCGCTGGCATCGAAGAGCGTGGCGCTCGCGGTGGCCGGATCGATGCGTGCGAGCACGGGCGAGTTCGATTCATCCACGCCGTGCAGCCAGACTTCGTGGTCGCGCACGGCCACGGCACCATAGCCGTCGATGGCCGGGACCCCGTCGACGGCCTTCATCTGCAACGCGTCGAGATCGATGACTGCGACCTTCGTGAGCCTTCCCGAACGCACGTGCCAGCGGCCAACCGCAGTGTAACGCAGGTACCACAGCTCGTCATCGTGGATCCAGCCTTGGAGCTGGAAAGTCTCTCCCGTACTCGAGTCCGTGAGTCGAGGTGACTCATCGTACCTTCCGAATGACAGGATTCGAAACTTCTCTCCGCCTGGATAGACCAGGATGGCCTGCAGTCGTATTTGTGCACAGCCACCGTTGTTGCCAATCCACGGCATGCCGAGACTCTCCGCGAGAAACCAGCTCGAGCAGAAATTCAAAGCAGATATGTCTTCGTGAAACGGGCGTTCCGTGGTGTTGCCGAACGCGGGCGCGTCATCGAGCGTTGCCAGCGCCGTAACACCTGAAAACGCCCATATGGGGGCGCTGCTTGGTAAGGACACAAACTCCCAACCCGTCTGCTCGGTCCACACGAACGTACCTCCTTCGTTGAAAGGAGAGGTCCCGCTCACGGACCACAGCTCGCCCGGACCGGAGAAGAACATTCGGCCGTAGGGAAGCTCTCCGACAGGGTTTGGGAGTTCCGATATCGTCACGCACGGTCCGTTCGCGGGTGGATCGACGAGCACGGGAGCATCGGATCCGGTTTCCGTGTCGGTAGTCGGCACATCGGCCAGCCCATCCGAATCACCATCCAGGCCGGCGTCCAGCGACACGAGTACTGCTTGCGACTCACCCCCGCAGCCGGACGAAACCGTGCCGAGCGTCCAGGCCACGAGCAGGAAAGATCGCGCTGCATGCGCCACCTTCCAGCCTCCGGTCCGTAGAGCTTCAACGACCATGGGTTCCTCCGTAAGCCGGGCCTCCCTCGTCAGGTGCATAGCGTGCTCGTTCGGCCAATATGTCAGGCAAGTGGGTGAGAGCCAGCTTCGTTGCTTCCCTTAGCTCACCGGACCCGTGGCTTCGAATCACCGCGAGCGCTGGCAGCGCCAGGCGAACGAGCGCGGCATGATTGACGTAGTCGTCGCGTTGCCCGTCGTAAACCCGCAGCCCTTCTCGAAGGATGGCGAGCAAGGCCCGACGAAGCGCCGGGTGCGCCGCCGCGAGCCTCGCTAGCTCCGCTGAATAACGACCGTAGGCCATCACATAGCGCCGAGCCCAGGGACCTTGCATCATCATCGAATCTCGGACCTCCCTTGCTCGAACGAGAGACCGTTCATCCACACCCTGACGAGTCAGCCAGCAGTCGACGTAGTTCCCGTTACTGGAAAGGTCAGCCGTGACCGTGGGCGGGAGCATGAAGCTCTGATCTTGGTCCACGCGATCGTGTACCAGCCAGATCCCGGTGCCATTCGTCCAATGGGTGGTAGGACTCGAGTCCGCTGCCGCGCGCCACAGGTCGAATTCGTAGGTATGCCAAGCGTAGGCCAAGCTGAAGTCATGGCTGGTCCAGGAATGCTCCCAGCTCGATGGACCTCGAAGCTCGAGGTTCTCGCAAACGCGATGGTTGCCCGGACCCATCCACTCGGCGCCGACCAGCAGCTCCTTGCGCCATGCGTTGAGCAAGGGCACGCTCGCCTTGAGGTTCTTCAGCTTCTCACCCGGGTCCAGGAGGGAGCGGAGTTCAATGGCCTCTACCACGGAGGCACACCCGGATCCATCCCAGGAAGCGGAGCCGGGGATCTCGGCAGCCACGAACTCCCATACGAGGTCGTCGGCCCAGGTGTTGGCGTAGGTATCTCGCAGCTCTCGGACGATCCGGATGCGCCTGGGAGGGGAAGTGGATGCAGGAAGGAGCAGGCCGTACAAGTCAAAATGTCCACCACTGCGAATAAGGACAAAGGACAGGTCAGCGCATGTGTCCGATGGCTCGCAGTCCTGAAGGCGAAGCCGCGCTTCCATAGCATCGCGCTCTTGCGGGATCAGGGAGGTGGGGTCCGGGTGACGGACAGCGAACCCCCAGTATCGGACAAGAGGCTCCCGGAGCTGAGGCTGACCTGACGTGAACGTCCAGTACGAGCTCCACCACGGACCGGTGCAGGTATGGATGCTGGGATTGCAGGGGCTGTCACGAAAGCAATACTCGTTGTCGTCGCTGGGAGGCGTGCAAGGTCCGTCCTGTGTCCTCCAAGTCTTCGCCTGCGCGACAGCTTCGGCGCGGATCCCCATGTTGACGACCGCAGCCGTCTCGGGGAACGGTGCTCTCCGATCATCTGCCTGCAGGGGTGTCGATCCTTTTGGAATGTCGGCAGGATCGAAGGCCGCCTCGCCCATGCGCGAGAACAACGGGAGCAGATCATCGACCACCGATTCGATCGCTTCGCTAGCGCGATTGGGTGGCGCGCAAGTGCCAAATCCAAAGGGGTTGCCACCCTTCGTGTATGCCGTGACCTCCACCGTTGCCGACATGATGGGACGCGGCTCCAAGATTGGATCCACCGCCCAGCGAGCGTCAGACCACGTCGCGACCACGTCTCCGCTCGTCGCGTATAAGTTGTAGGTGGCCGACCCGTGCATGTACGGCGTCGCTGGATCGTCCACCGTCGGGCCCCATGGCGAAATCGCCAACCCCGACGTTCCCACGATGCTCGGTCGCTCGTTGTTCCCGAACATGGCCAGCATTCCCGGCGTGTCCGCGTGCAAGCAGTCGGACGTCGCGCCGCAAAGCCAAGCCTCGTACGTCGGCCAGATCCCGGTCTCAACCCTGTTGGAGTAATGTGTGAAGCTCGTCACCATCCCATAGGCGCTGTGCAGATCCACCGCGACGACGGGCAATCGTTGTATCAGAGATCGGAAATCGAGGTCACCGGACAGGAGATCCAGGACGGAACGTTGGGTTATCTCCAACACGGCTTGTGTCTCCGGCTCACTGCCCGGAGACGTACCCGCAAACTTCGAACTGTCCGGCATCGAGCCACGACCCCACACTTCGGTTGCATCCCATCCCCCCTGGAGCCAATGTGCCGGGAAATTTCGATTGATGTCCACGAAGTTCCCGTTGGTCCTCCACCACTCACCCGAGGCGTTGGGTGCCTGGGGCCACTGATGGAGAACGACATCGTTGTACGTGCTCGGGTTGACCGTGGGGACAATCACGACGTGCAGACCTGCGTCGATCAGGTCCCTCCAAAAGCCACGCGGCCTGCCTCCCTCCGTCTGAGGGACGGACGGATCGTCCACATCTGCGAGGGCGTAGTAGGCCACGAGCCGTTGGGCAAAACGCCAAGCTGCCTCGTAGGTCACCAATTCCCGGGGGTGCTGGTTCGCGATGACCAGCATGATAGCGTTGGTTCCGCTGTGCCTCCGGTCGCCGAAGAGCCCGCTCTGGAGCCAGCCAATGTCGATATACGGAATCCCACGCCGAATGCCGTCGGTCTGCAGGCCATGGTCGTCATGGCGTGGCGAATGATCGCTTGCAGGCCACCCGCGGATCATCTTGTCCGAGATCTTCACCTGCTTGCCGGGTGGCCCGTAGCCTGTCCGCACGGCAAAGTCTTTCCACATCTGTATCCGGTCAGGAAACGAGGGTACCTCGACCCCATCAAACGTGCTCCAATCGTAGGGCAGGTAATAGCTGCCGTAGTGCGGACCGAAGGTTTCTGCCCCGGGAAATGTGGCATTCCAGCGATGAAGGGGGGTGAAGGCCGAGCCTGGCTCCATCTGACAACCCTTCGCAACCAGGCTCATGGCCTGCTGACGGTCTGCGGACCATCCAGCGTATTCCGGCGGGATTGCAAAGGGGAGCACCACCAGCCCATCCGCCTCGAGTCGTTTGCGAAGAGAAGGACCCACGGATAAGACCCACGTTTGCGATCCGGACGCCTCATCCACCCAAGGCAGAACCTCGCTCCATAGGCGCAGAGCGCGAATCGTCCTGCTGGAGCTACCAGGCGGGAAGCGCACCAAGCTAAGGTCAGACTCGTGAGCTTCGACAAACGACTGAGGTGGCTCGAAAGGGTCGGTCGATGGCTCTACGGGGGCTTCCCAACCTGGTGCCAATGAGCGACCGGAAGGCTCACTACAGGCAACCATCATCAGAGCAGCAACCAGTCCACACCGAACACAGTTGCCGTTCATGGAATCCTCCCTCCGTCAAATCGATCCTCTTGAGAGGGTAGCGGGAAGCACCGTCAAGTCCAAGACGATACTCCCCGGTTCCGTGAGTCGCGGCCATGTTCGAACACACTCGACACGATCCTTGGGGGAGCTTGGCGCTGCGGAGGTCAGTCGACAGAATTTGTTCCAAGATCTACGCGATGGCCGCTTCGAACACCTTTCGCAAGCCCACGCCGGTCGGCTTGTATGATGCCGCGGAGCCCCAAGCGCAGCGCAGTCATCACGGGGATTCGCAACCATGTTCTGCGCTGCGGCGGGAGACTTCGTGTCATCGACACCATCACCGAGGGGTTGTCGAAAACAATCCAGGTTTCACTGCGGCTCTCCAGCACCTCACCAAGCGACCCGCTGCCACCATCGGCCAACGCGATGACGTGAACCCCGTTGCTAGACTGCCCGATCCGTGCCTCACTCCCCCGCCTCGTCGAGCAGCTTTCCAGAATACCACTTCCGCCCTCCGATCAGCAGTATCGCGTACCACACCGCGAGCCCCACGAGCAGATACGAGGACAACACGACGTGCGCTATAGTCGCGGAGGGCTTGGATCCCAACTGCCAGAAGCTCGGGGCCCAGGGTGCGAACAGCACATCGACACAGGCCCCCCGCTCCGCCGTTTGGTAGCACGCGGCCGTGGGCCCTGCCACGATAGGCCCGTCCTGGCCGGGCACCGTCAGGCGAAACTCGTATTGGGTGTGCCCTTCCTCATCCACCCACGTCCGCTTGTCGGTGACCATGCCAGCCGTGACGCGTCCGGCCGCGGACCTGAGATGGTATCCAACGAAGATGGCGTGTGCGCTCACGAGCATCACGGTCGCGAGGACGAGAGCACCGACATAGCGTGGCAGAGGGCTCCGAACCACGCTTTCGAGCGGCTCGCGCGACACGAGCATCGGCCCGCTGCGCGACGGAAGCAGCTTGTACTTCGTGGTCATCGCACCGCGATAGCCGTTGGTCGCGTCCATGATCTTGTGGCCCTCCAATCGCCCGGAGATGTGAATCCGGTCGCCGTCCTTCGCCTCGGCGATGCGACGCCGCTTGGTCGGCGCGTCCGTCTCGGTCCTCGTGATAGGCAGTAGCAGCTTCGCGGCATCTCGCGGCTCCACCTCCACCACCTCGCCGCTTTCGAGCCGCAGTCGAAAAGGCTTCGCAGTCACCTCGCGGCTGAGTTCGGACCACTCGATGCGACCCCCATCCTCCCCGAAGTTCTTGATCCCGCTCTGGCGGATCTCCACGCGCAGCGGCGGCTCCGAGGGTTCGTCGATCGTGCCCTCCAGCACGGCAAGACCGGGACGCAGCACGGGGCTTCCAAGCCGCTGCGCCCGGGCACGGCGGGTCAGGCACGCATTGCGCACGATGAGTGCCGCCGCGATCACCGCTAGTAAGATGGCAATCCCGCTCACGCACCAGAGCCACCCCGCCGTGAGCGAGGGACCTGCGTCCTCCAGCTCCGCACACGGCAGCGCGGATTCGCAAATCAAGGCTTCGGAGTTCTCCGACGGCATGATGGATCACTTGGATGGATCGGGCATGGGTGCGTTTGGGTAACGGGACTCGGCCACATGCCGCAGCATGCCACGAAGCACGGTCGACCTCGAGAGCGAGGGCATGACGAGTCTCATGCGCTCAATCTACATCGGATGGATGCGTTGGGCGACTGGTTGGATCACCTGCCGAACAAGCTGCTGGTCGCGCAAGGCAGTGGGGTCGCTCACTGCGGGCAAAGGCGGTGACGCATCCTTTTATCCCGAGATTCCCCTCGTTGCACGGGTGGCAGGTGGTTAGGGGCTCTGTGCGTGATAGCTCTGGCGGGTGAAGTCGTTGATGTTCGAGTTTTCCACCGGCTCCCGATCATAGTATACGTTTGTGTATATAATCAACAGACAACTATTTAGATTTATTAGTTATTTTTAGTATATATACATATCCAAATATGATAACGAACCTCCGGAACAAGCAAGGATATTCCCACGAAATCGGCTCGGAATCCTCCGCTCAGCTCAATGACAATTCTCTCAGGTGACTTGACTTCCAACACTTCGTTCGGCTTTCCTAGACCCATCTATCTACCCGGAAAACCTGCGATACCATGACACAACCCACCGTCCTCGTTACGGGAGGCGCCGGATTCATCGGCTCCCATCTCGTGGAAGCCCTGCTGGCCGACAACTTTCTCGTTCGTGTGCTCGATAACCTCTCCACGGGAAAACGCGAAAACCTGCCACATCACCCCAACGTCGAATTGATCGTCGGCGATGTGGCAGACCCTAACGTCGTCCAGCGCGCCACCCAACACTGTCAAGCCGTCGCCCACCTCGCCGCCGTCGCCTCCGTACAAGCTTCCGTCGATGACCCCATCGGCACTCACCAAAGTAACCTCGTCGCAACCATCCAACTTTGCGAAGCCATGCGCGCTGCCAACGTATCGCGCATCGTTTTTGCCTCAAGCGCCGCCGTCTACGGCAACCACGGAGAAGGACAAGCCGTCGATGAAGACACCCCCAAAGCACCCTTGACCCCCTATGCCGCCGACAAACTCGCCAGCGAATACTACCTGGATTTTTACCGACGACAGCACGGCCTCGATCCCGTCATCTTTCGGTTTTTCAACATCTACGGTCCTCGACAAGACCCCAGCTCACCGTACTCGGGCGTCATCAGCATCTTCACCGAACGCGCGCAAAAAGGCTTGCCCATCACCGTGTTTGGCGATGGACACCAAACGCGCGACTTCGTTTTCGTTCAAGATCTGGTCGCCGTGCTGATGCAAGCCTTAAAGGCCCCCCGCGCAACCCACCAACCCATGAACGTGGGATGGAATCAGGCAACCTCGCTCAATCAACTTCTGCAAATCATCCAACGCGTGCTCGGTCACCTGCCCACCGTGGACTATACGACACCCCGCCCAGGCGACATCCGCCATTCTCGCGCCAATAACGAAAGGCTCCTGACGCACTATCGGCTGCCCACCCCTGCCACCGATATGCACGAAGGGCTCCGACGATTGCTCGGTAAGTAGGTCATGGTTCAGGGGCGACGAGGCGGTAGCCATGACGGTTTGGCCCGAAGCGCGCCAAGCTGCTCCTGACGCTTCCGACCTTCACCGCCGTCTTCCTCCAGGCAAGTGATTTCCCCTCGCGGCGCACGCGCATCACCCGCCACCACAGCCTCGAAACGAGCCTCCGTCAGATGAATCGTATCTCGACAAAACGCCAGGACCTGAGTGCCCGCCAGCAATACCCCACTGCGAAGATCGGTACGCTTGACCTTGCTCGGTAGACCATCGGATATCTTCTCGACCGTGATCTCGTCGCCTTCGACCTTCGTGACCGTGCCAAGCAGATACAATCCATCGTCTCTTCCCGTGGGTAGCCACACACGCTCACCGACGAGGGCTTGCCCTACCGGCAACCAAGTGGTGGTGTCCTCCGTTTTCAGCACCGCGGTCTGAACCCATCCCTGCGCCGCCCGAAAGCGTTGTTCCCATGAGGTAATGCCGTCGGGTTGTTGGGAAGTGACCAAACTCATGCTTGGACTTCGAGCCAAGACCCAAAGCTTCGAACCGTGAGCAATCCGGCCCGTGGCCGCCGCCGAGGAAGAGGTAATGGGGTGTAACGAAGTCGCACCGAAACTGTACATCAGTTTGGGTTTGGTCTCGGGCACACAGCGCAGTTTGCTGCACTCGAGCCACCCTTGCAGATGATCCCGCAAACGCTCGAGTTCAGGAGCGACATTCATTCCCGAAAACACATCGAGAGCCCGCTGGACATCCCCTACGAGCGACTCCGCCGCACGACTCCCAAGAGCGGTCTTCCCCCTCGTAAGAAGTCCTTCCGTAATGCTGTCGCGAGCAGACTGCTTGGCCGCTTCGACTTGCTCAGGGCCCGCTTTGCCATCCTTGCCCCACGCATCAAAGGCAGCAAATACCTCTTTCCAACGCCCAGAGGCCATGTCCCGCGCGCTTTGCTCGATCATCGCTCCCACGACCGTCTCGTTCAGGGTCGTAAGAAGCGAAAATTGAGTGTCCTGCCCATAGGCTCGCTTCGCATCAGCGCTCGTCAACACCTCGCGCACCGGCGCAAACTGATCGTTCGGTTTGGCCTCCTCGATCGCACGTTGCATACAAGCCGAGATCGGTTGAAGCGTGGCCTTGCGCAAGTCCCGTAAAAGTTGCGCAGAGGGAGCATCTCCGAGCGTTTGCCCCACGATGCCGATGGCTTTCGCGCACCCCGGCAATGATGCATCCTTCTTCAAGATGCCTTCTACCCGCTCGGCCGCTGCTCGCGCGTCGGCCCGATCGACTTGTTCCAAGGTCGCCTGCGCCGACTTGGCAATCATCGGATCGCCCAATTCGATCGCACGGGAAGAAAGCAGGCGAGCTTCCTCCCAATCTCCACGCCCCACCGCCACCAACGCAAGATCGGCGCTCAACCTCGCCACTTCGATGCGCGCCCTTCCCGACGCATCCGTATCCGGATATCGCTTGATGACCGCTTCGTAGGCTTCGATGGTATTGGCCTCCTTGGCTTTTTCGAAATATCGATCGGCCTCGGCTTCCGTCTCGACCATGACCGAAGGCTTGCTCGGCGCACCTGAACAACCAGGTCCGAATAGCGCCACCACGACACCACCCACGAGGGTGATACGCCCAAAAAACTTTTTCGTTCCCACAACCTCGCTTTGTCAGACACTGCCAGGTTTCGTCAAGGCGCTTCGACAAGCTGCTTCAGAACCCATTCCCATGGGTCGGAAGCCCCAACCGTGTCCACAATCATGATCGCTTCCGCCGCCGCCAAATCAACCCGTGTCCCCGTCTTGTGCAATCGCTCCGTAATACGTTGCGCAAGCGCATAACGAGCTACCATATCCGCTTTGGCTTGATACACCGTCGCCTCCGCGCTCCATGACATCGCCCACAGGTAGTCCGCCAGCCAGGAACCAAAAATCCGACGAGTCGAACAGGGTTCTTGTACCCTTTCGGCCGTTCGACTCAACGTCCAGGCCCACGGACGAAGCGGCGCCGTCCAAGGATGCCGCGTGTCCCGAAGCTCCAAAGCCGCCCATCGAACCGCACAGAAAAAACCATCGTCCTCATCCTCGTCTTCCACCCAGGCAAGCATCCGCTCCGCCATCGCTTGCCATGTCTTTTTCCGAAGTGGCGGAAGCTGCTGGGAATGATCCATCCCAAGAACATCGCATAACCGAGGTTGAGGGTCGGGCCCATCCAATTGCTCGAGCAAGACGGTCTCCCATGCCACATAATCGTCGAAACGAATGTCCTTGTGACCACGCCACATCACACGACGCCCCACCTTGACATCATGGGCTATTCGTTCGGTTTTCGGAGAGGCAAGGATGGCCATCGCCCGTTGCTCATCCAAAGGCGCTCCCTCCCCAATGGATACGCACGGACATCGATGAGAAAGGGTAACCCGAATGCCGTGGGGAGTTTTCGCCGCGCCCACGGGAAATCGACGACATACAGCCGGCTTTTGCGCTTCCCCCACCACCGCATGCAAACGGCAGCGCGCATCGTCATCCAAAAAAACGCAGCGATGCTTGCGCGTGGCAAATATCAAATCCTCGATGCCGTCGTGATAGACAACCGTTTTTTGCTTGCTCCGCGGCAACGCGATGGGAGCTTTTTCCCTGACGAACTTCGCCTCGCCTTTGGTCAACGGACCAAGCAAGTGAATCGTGGTGCAACAGGTGCCATCGCCATGACACTCATAACGCGCGTTGGGTCGAATCAATAAGCGAGGAGACACGCGGCGAACATGACCGAAAATGCATCCCAACGCGAGGGGGATTTGGGAACACCATCCTGCCGTCTTCCCACAATACCCACTCGCTCAGCCCAATTCACCCCGTCTCGCTTGCCCCTCCCACCGGGACCCTTGCCTGCCATAAAAGAAATTCATCAATAAAATCAACATATTACTCACTTCTCCCTCGAGAACGAACGAAGCGTTCGCCGCCACCACGACATCAATCGTAATCCGTGTAGCCAAGGCTATCGAGTCTTTGCCGTCGTACTTTTTCCATCTGTTGTCGCAGCGATTCGAATTGTTGCCGCAACGCATGGACAGCGTTGGCATCGCCTGCCCGACGCGCTTGCCTTGCCTTGTATTTCGTTTCGATCATCTGACGAACCAGATGCACTTCTTCTTCCCAAATCCACGTTTGGCTTTGGCACGTGGTGCAGGCTTCATCACCCCTGGGTTGTTCCCACACGGGAAGGGTTCGCGGATGGTTTCGTTCGGAATCGTTAGCCATCATGCCAATCCTTGGATGCATTGACGAAGCCAGGGGTCTCGCTGCATGGTCTTGGCCTCGTTTTCAAAAAAGGGAGCGCTCATGAAATCCTTTCGCAAGGAACTTTGGTTCGAAACCAAGTCTCGCAGAGAGTATATCAACATCACCCAACGGGTCCGCGAGGCATTGCGAGAAAGCGGTATTCGCGAGGGGTTATGCCTGGTCAACGCCATGCACATCACGGCCAGCGTATACATCAACGATGATGAATCGGGCTTGATTCAAGATTACGACGATTGGCTCGAGAAGCTCGCCCCCCATGAACCCACATCGCACTATCGTCACAACCGCACGGGGGAAGACAATGGCGATGCCCATTTGAAACGCCAAGTCATGGGCCGACAGGTGGTGGTAGCAGTCACCGACGGGGACCTCGATTTTGGCCCCTGGGAGCAGATTTTTTACGCGGAATTCGATGGGCGCCGACGAAAGCGCGCACTTGTCAAAATCATCGGCGAATAACGCTTATGGTGAGCGTCGGGCGGTGGACGATCGAAGAGGATGCGTGATGCCCGCCGTTTTTTGATGGGCAAAGTAAGCTCGCAGCACGTCACGGGCTACTTCCGACCCTTTGCGCCACCATCGCTGCTCGTTGGCGAGCATGACGGCTACCGCGACTTGTGGATTTTGCGCGGGGGCAAACCCCGCGTACCATGAAAACAGCCGCGATTGCTGGCCGCGCGTCAACGTTCCCGTCTTCCCACCACCCCCATGAGATCCCAAATACCGTTTTCCTGATGGATCACGAAACGCTTTGAACGCCGTGCCTTCCCGCGGTGTCACCTCGAGCAAACCACGAAGGGTCCGAGCCGTCGCAGCCCCAATCGCACGACGATCGCTTACGGGAGTCGGACGCAACGCCTTGTCGGAATCCACCCAGCCATCAATCAACTGTAGCGCTGGACGCTCCCCGTCACGCGCGATGATCGTCATCATATAAGCCGCTTCCAGCGGTGTCAAAGTACCAGGACCAAAGCCAGCGGCTGCCCGAGCCATACCCTCTTCACTCGTGGGTACTCTGGCCGAGCCACCCCTCACCTCGACATCAATCGGCACCGATCCGTTGAACCCCATCCGCAACGCAAAAGCTTGTAGTTTTTTTGCATCGAGATACCGATTCGCAAGCCCCGCCATCACCATGTTCAAGCTGTACCCCAACGCTTCGGAAAACGTGGAGCAAGTGGCTCCGCCGGCACCCGACGATCGAAGGTCGCGCAAGTGAACGTTGCGATGCCCCCCGACATAACACTGCCGCGCGCTTACGGGCACTTTATCCTCCAATAGCGCGGCCGCGGTCACCACTTTGAATAGACTCGCGGGTGGCGCATAGGGTTCGGACACCAGATCGCGCCCCTGCCCGTCCACACTGGTCCATGCCAAAATTCGGCCCGTGCGAACATCAATCACAACGGCCGCGGCTTCCGGCGCACGGGCCTGCCGCAACAATGTTTCTACGTCTTTCTGTAGATGCGGGTCCAAGGTCAACACCGCGGCCCCCTGCGAAGTCGGAGCCGTCCAATGCCCACCCCTGCGCCGTGCCCCCGACATATCCACCGCGGGACGAGCCAAGGCATGCAGGCTCAAAAAGGTCACCAACAGGGCCGCGTGCCACGCGACACGCCTTGCTTGGACTCTCAACGCTTGCATCACCTTTTCACCTAGGACGGCATCGTCCAATGGGCCAAATTCCTTGGCAAATTCCACGCCCCATCGCCTCGATCGCTATGATACCGTTCAATTTCCGTGCAAACCGGGGTTTGTCGGCACCCACTTCCGAGGTATGACCACGCCCATGCGCTCGATATCACTCACCCTTTGCCTGGGATTAGCGGTCGCGTTGGGATGCGGCTCCCCCAACAACCCCCTGCGAATCCCACCACCTCCAGCCATGCCAGAACCCACGCCTACTTCCCAACCACTGCCCGACCCCCCCAAAAAAACGCCAACGGCCGATGTCGACCCAGTCGCTTCCGGATTGACCGTACGAGGAATCCAGTCGCTGTGTGACGAGCACCTCGAACGCGCCCAATCCCTTCTCGAATCCATCCAATCGCTGGACAACGCCCCGGCGCAATCGCTGAACTGGGACAATACCATCGGACGATACGACGAAATCGTGCTCGAGCTATCCGTCGCAGGCGGCTTCCCTTCGCTCATGGCGCTTGGTCATCCCGACAAAACCCTGCGCGATGCCGCCAAAGACTGCGAACCAAAAATCGAAAAATTCCGCACCGACCTCATGCTCGATACGCGCTTTGCCACCGTCATCCGCCGATACGCGGACCAAAAACCACCCCTGCAAAGCGTTCGAGAACGATTACTCCGCGAGCTGCTCCGCGATCTTCGACGCTACGGGCTCGAACTGCCCGCGGACGCACAAGCCCGCCTGCGCAAAATCAACGAGGAATTATCAAAACTCCAACAGGACTTCTCCTCCAATATCTCCGATGCCGTGCTCACCATTCAGGTGAAACCCGCCCAACTCCGAGGCTTGCCCGACTCCTTCGTCGAACAGCATAAACCCGGCCCCGACGGACTCGTCACCCTCAACACCAACTACCCCGACTACTTCCCCGTCGTCACCTACTGCGAAGACCGCACCGTCGCCCGTGACTTGACTGCAAAATTCGACAGCCGCGCCGCAGACAAAAATCTGTCCATCCTCGACCGAGTCCTCGCCCTGCGAAACGAAAAAGCCAAACTCCTCGGCTATGAAACGTGGGCGGATTACGCCATCGAACCTCGAATGGCGAAAACCGCACACACCGTACGTGATTTCCTGGACCGCTTATCCCACGAATTGCAAGAACCCGCCCGCAAAGAATACCAAGAATTTGCCGCGGAATATCGTCGCCTCGGACATAACCCCGGCGCCGCCATCCCCAATTACGAACGCTTGTACATCGAACAAAAACTGCGAGAACGCAAATATGGGTTCGACGCCAAAGAACTGAGCCAATACCTCGAAGTCGCCGCCGTCACCCAAGGGCTACTGCGTATCGTCGAAACCATGTACGACATCCGCCTCGCCCCCAATGCCGCCGCTCCCACGTGGCACCAAGACGTCAAAGCCTATGATGTGGTCGATCATGAACGAACGATCGGACGAATCTACCTCGACCTCTACCCGCGGGAAGGTAAGTACAAACACGCGGCCATGTTCGAAATCCGTCCAGGCAAGGACCTTGGCAATGGACGATACCTGAGCCCCATCGCGGCGCTGGTCTGCAATTTCCCCAAACCGGGTCAATCCCCCGCGCTCATGACCCACAACGAGGTCACTACGTTTTTCCACGAGTTTGGACACGTGCTGCATCACATACTCACTCGCCAGCCCCTCGCCTCGTATGCCGGCACCAACACCGCAAGGGACTTCGTGGAAACGCCTTCGCAAATGTTCGAGGAATGGGCCTTTCGACGCGAAATCCTCGATACCTTTGCCAAACACCATCAAACCGGAAAGCCCATTCCCGACAGCCTATTCAACGCCTTGATCCGCTCTCGAGCCTTCGGTCGAGCCCTTCACACACAGCGCCAAGTGTCCCTGGCATCCCTCGACCTTGCCTACCACTCGCGCCCCACCCCGATGGAAACCGATCGCGTCTTCGCAGAAGTCATGGCTAAAACACAGAAATTCGCATACTTACCCAACACCCATTTCCAGGCTACCTTCGGACATCTGATGGGCTACGACGCCGGATACTACAGCTACCAATGGGCGCTCGTCATTGCCCTCGATGCACTGACACGCTTCGAAAAAGAAGGCTATACCAACGCCAAAGTCGCGGGAGAGTGGCGCCGCACCGTGCTCGAACAAGGCGCGGGCGATGATGAAAACAAGCTTGTGGAGCGATTTCTAGGACGCCCCCACAGCCTCGAAGCCTACGGACGGTATCTTCGCGCTCAATGACGATTCACCGCAACGCTGGGACGGCTCCCATGGCGGACAGCGGCTCCCAATGCTGATTGGCGTAGTAAGCCAGCACATCGAGAGCGTCGCGCAGACTGCTTTCGTTCAAATAACTCATCGGATACTCGACCGACAGGATGGCATCCCCATCCTCGTCCACGGAAAACTTGGCGAATACCATCTGATCGTTGAGCCGAAGCAGCGTATCCATCAGGGTTCGAGCAAGCGCCTCGTCCCCAGGTAGCTTTCGATACGGAACGATGGCAAAGACCACATAAGAGCCTTCGGTATAGACGAAGACGGGGAAAGCCTTGGATATTCCTTGGAAACCCGTGCGAAGGGAATGGTCGCGAAGCGTTTCGACAGGCCATCCATCGGCACGCAGACAGGCTTCGATTTCGTCAAAGGTCATCCGCGGTACCTTATCTTTCCGGCAGCAGGGGATATAGTCCGCCATCCGGTAGGAGGATGTCCGCCAGCAGGTGAGTTGCGCAAACCATCGAGGGTCGAGCGGGCGAAAGCGCGGGGGAAAAAGAGGGGCGTTTCCAAGATAACTATTCGTAATTATTAGACATTATAGGCTACCGGAAACCTTCGTTCTCGCGGCGCAGACGGTGGGACGCTGCTTATCGATAGGCCCTCGCCAGGTCCCGGGTGATGTTTTTTTGCATGGCCTCGTTGGTTCCCCCCCCAATCGATAAAAGGATGGCGTCACGCAACAACCGTTCCACGGGATAGTCCCGTGTGTAGCCGTACCCACCGAGCACCTGAATGGCATTTCGCGCGACCGTTTCCCCGATGGTCGTGGCGACGAGTTTGGAGGCGGCGGCTCCGAGGCTTTCGCGATGCTCGGGAGAAATGCGAAGGGCGGTTGCGTAGACGAGGGCGCGGGCTGCCTGGGTATGGGCATAAGACTCGGAAAGGAGGCGTTGGATTTGCCCGAATTCCGCCAGCGGTTGACCAAAAGCTTTTCGCTCCGCCACCGCGTATTGCGTCATGACGTCACAGCAACGAAGCGCGATACCCACCGATTGAGCGGCTAGGGTAAGACGTTCGATCTCCAGGTTGCGCATCATGTGAACGAGCGCGCCTCCTTCCGAACCGAGAAGGTTGCTGGCGGGAACCTCCATGTCTTCGAAGACGAGGCACGAGGTCGGCGAAGCGCGCATGCCCATTTTTGATTCTTTTTTTCCGACGGAAAACCCAGCAAATGAGCTTTCCACGACAAAAGCACTTACGTCTTTGGGCCCGTCGCCGGTTTTGGCATAGACCAAAAAAACGTTGCCGTAAGGGCCATTGGTGATGAATTGCTTGGTGCCATTGAGCACGAATCGATCGCCTTTTCGAAGGGCCCGGGTGCGCATGGCAAGCACGTCGGTTCCTGCCTCCGGCTCCGTCATCGCCATGCCGGCAATCCACGTGCCATCAATGACTTTTCCGAGATACCGTTCGCGCTGCTGCTCGTTGCTACAGTGATAGAAATTGTTAACGAAAAGCACCTCGTGGGCGAGAAAGGAGAGCGTCAACGCCGGATCGAATCGAGAAAGCTCTTCGTGAACCAACACGCTCGCGGTCACGTCCATACCCGCACCACCGTCTTTTTCCGAAACCGTGAGGCCAAACAGGCCGAGCTGCGTGGCAAATTTTCGGAATAAGGCCTCGTTGAACGATTCTTTTTCATCGTACGACGCGGCCTGCCCGTCCATTTCAGCCTCCGCGAAACGTCGCACGTTCTCACGCAACTGCTGATGCTCTTCGGTGGGGTTGAAAATATCGAAAGCCTTGTTCATGAGCCCTCCTCGTTTCATGTCGTCGAACTCCCACGAATTGCCAGAGCAGCCGACACGACGAAAGCGGTTTTGTACCCCCGTCGGTTAAACGATGCAATCGGGTTGGCGCCCAGCCATGCCGCTGCTCTGCCCATCGACGATAGGATCGGAGTTCCTTTCGGTATCGAAAGAGTGAGCACACTCGCCGCAGGCGATCACGGAAACCAACCAAAACCCCTGGTTTCGTTGACTAACCGCATCCGTGGAGCAGAATAATAGTCATATTTTACCAAATACTCGAGAGATAGTTTGGGTAACCAAGATGAACGTATGGTTCCGGCCAGCACCTCGATGGGGCTTCATAAATGTTTGAACAACCGATGGATTATGGCATGATGAATTCAACGAACGCAGAAATCAATCCTACAGCATACTTTAAGTCTTATATTCTGATTATTCCATATTCTTATATTAATCACCGATTCAACCTCGAGGATTGCTGTCGTGCCCTTTGCGCTGTCCGTAGCGTTTGACCGTCGACTCGTCTTGTACCCGCAAGGCCAGGCCTCGCGTGCTGAACACCGGGCCCGATGCAGCGAATTGGTATTGTGGTGCGGAGGGGATATCGGACGGGTCATCGATTCACCCAGCGCCTCGGTGAACGCCTTCGCCTCCTATATCCTCAGAATCAAAGGGATTCGCGAAGGTACGGAACAGGTGATGGTGGTGCTTACCAGCACCAATCCGTTGGCGCTGACGGTGGTGGATCTGCGACGACGGCTCGAAACGCAGATACCTTCGCTACGGACGGCGCGATGGTTGATCTATCTCGACCCGGAATCCGACCCTTTTTTTGAAGCTTCGGCCATTCGATTGGGGCATTTGACCGGCCCTTTGGACGAGGCCCCCGTATGGCTCGGCCCGCAAGATTCCCCCTTTCTCGTCCTCAGTACCCGCCTGCGCAACCGTCGTTTCGTCTGCCAGGGATTGGAAGAATTAGATGAGTCCATTTTGATGAGGTCCGGGGAACGGCTTCTGGTACCGTTCCGCACGAACCGCTAACGTCCGCGTCTCGGCCAGTTTTTTCATCCCCCCCATTGCGTCGGGTTGCACGTCGCCACGGAAGCCGCTATAGCCCGCACTCCCCGGAGGAATCGTGAGTCATTTTACCATGGATCTTCAGACCGTTCCGGATGCGCCCGGGCGGGGCGAGGCCCCTCAACCTGCCCAGCATACCGAAAGCGCAGCCCCCCCCACGCACGGGGATGCTCCCCCCGTCGGTGCAGGTGGACCGTTTGGCGGCATGGGCATGTTGCTGATCATGTTCCTGCCCATGATCCTCATCATCTTCCTGCTCAATCGATCCAATTCCAAGAAGCAACGGGAACTCGAATCGAAACTGAAAAAAGGCGACCGCGTGATCACCTCGGGTGGCATCATCGGTCGTCTGGTGGAAATCTCTCCCAATTCCAAATACATCAAGCTCGAGGTCACCTCCGGGGTAAAGATCGAGATGCTCAAAAGCGCGATTCAAGGCCTCGATACGGGAGACGTCGCCGCGCTGTCGAAAGACACCTCGGACAAGACTGATAAAGACAAGCTCGAAAACAAAAAATAATCGCCCACTGACGGCTTCCTCGCCATGTTGCAACATATTCTGCAATTCGGTTTTCCCGCTCTCGGCCTCGCCTGCGCCGTCGGCGGCTACCTCAGCAAACCTCGTCGTTCCTCGCTCTGGACCGCCGCCATCGCGGGGATCCTCGCCGGTGTCGCGGCGCATTACGAGTCCTTCTGGACCATGGTCACCCTCGTGTTGATCATGCTCTGGGCCGCCATCACCGCCATGAAAGTCATCGACTTCGCGTGGCGATTCAAAGCAGGAATGGTCGTCACCGTCTTTCTCTTCGCCGTGCTCAGCTTCTGGCCCACCGCGTGGACCATGAGCGGCGGAAAAGTCCCGTGTCCACAATATATCCGGGACAATGTCTCCTTCCGGCTCGTGGCGGGACTCGACCTGCGAGGCGGCTTGCGACTCGTCTACACTGTCGATGTCGCCGAGGCCATCCGAGACAAACGAGACCGTTTCTACGACGAAATGCGCGGCATGCTCGCCACATCCTTCGGCTTCCATGAAGGCGACAAGCTGCCTTCCCGCGAAGCCCTCGCCAAACTCGTCGACAAAGTCGAAATGATCAAACCCAAAAACGATGCCAGCGTCATCGTTCTCAAATTCAAAGACCCCGCCGACGCCTCCAAAATCGATGAGGCTTTCAATCGTCGTTTCCAATACGACATGCAGATGATCAAAGACCCCTCAGGGACCGAATTCACCTACAAAATCAAGACCGACATCGAGTCCCATATCCGCGAGCGCGCCGTCACCCAGGCCAAGGAAACCATCAACCGACGCGTCGACGAACTCGGGTTGCGAGAAGCTTCCGTGGTCGTGCGCGACGAAGACATCATCATCGAAGTGCCGGGCGAAGACGAAAAAGCGTTTCAAGAAATTCGCGACATCATCAGCAGAACCGCTCGCCTCGAGTTCAAAATCCTCGATGACGACACGGATTATATCGGTTCCCTCAAAAGCAAAATCAGCGACGACCAACTGCCCGAAGGCGTCTCTCTCGACAACATGGAAAGCGCTCCGGTCGGTAAGGGCAAGACCAACCCGATCCATTACGCGACGGTGACCAAGAAGCAAGGAGAGACGATGCAAGAAGCGCGGGGTCGTCTCAAAGCCTTCCTCGAGAAGCATGAAGTCCCCAACGATCGCGAACTTGGTTACGGCGTCATTTACGATACGGATCCGGATACTTATCGACAAACCGAAAAGGGATGGCGGACTTACTTCTTGTATTCCCGCGCGGATATCACGGGTGACCAGATCCGCGATGCGGCCGCCATGCCAGACCAGGATTCCTCTCTCGGTGGCTGGCACGTCACCTTGACCTTCACGGACTCCGGTGGCGATCGTTTCGAAGAAATCACAGGCGCCAACGTCAAACGAAGATTCGCCATCATCCTCGATGAAAAGGTCGAAAGCGCCCCTGTCATTCAAACACGCATCGCCGGCGGCCATGCTCAGATCACCATGGGTGCTTCGGACCCGCAAACCCAGCTCGAAGACTCGCGAAAACTCGAATTGGTGCTTCGTTCCGGCGCCTTGCCCGCTCCCATCATGCCTTCCAACGAGCAGCGCATCGGCCCTTCCCTCGGACGAGACTCGATCGACCAAGGTGTGAAAGCCGCTCTGGTCGGATCCATCTTGGTGCTCGGCTTCATGTTCATGTACTACTCTCGCGCCGGCCTCATCGCGAACCTCGCCGTGGTAGCCAACCTCTTTTTGCAACTCGCCGTTCTGGCAAGCTTCGGCGCTTCCATGACGCTGCCAGGCATCGCCGGCCTCGCCTTGACCATCGGTATGTCCGTCGACGCCAACGTGCTCATCAACGAACGTATCCGCGAAGAGCAACGAGCAGGGAAAAGCCCACGGGCCGCCGTCGAGGCAGGCTACGAAAAAGCTTTTTCCGCCATCATCGACGGCAACTTGACGACCTTGATCTCCGCGCTCATTCTCGCGCAATACGGTACAGGAGCCATCAAGGGATTTGCCATCACGTTGATGGTCGGCTTGGTGTCCAACCTATTTACTGCTGTGTTCTTTACCCGTGTCGTATTCGACTTTCTGGTTCGATTCAGGAAGATCAAGACGCTGCGGATGGGATGAGGGAGCCAGACCATGGAATTCTTCAAACCCGGTCGCTACTTCGACTTCATGGGCCAGAAAAATATCTGGTTCGCCGTCAGTGTCGTATTGTGCCTGACCTCGCTCGTCATGTTCTTCACCAAAGGCTTGAACTTTGGAACCGACTTCCGCGGCGGTACCGAAATCGAGATCGCCTTCAAAAAGGAAATCGCCCCCAACGATATTCGAAATGCGGTCCAAAAGCTCGGTTTCAGCGCTCCCGACGTGATTCACGTGACCGACGAAACCAACCCTTACCGCTTCATGCTTCGTGTTCAGGAAGTGTCCACCATCGATGACGCGATGCAGACCAAAATTCAAGACGCTCTCTGCTTCGCTTCCGCCTCCGGTGGCGAATTGCCCGCCGACCGCTGCCCCAAAGACAAGCAACCCACCGAACTGAAAATCTCACCCGGAGGCGACAAAATCTCCCTGCGCTATGACAAAGAGCCCGATCTGGCACAAATCGCCGCCGCCATCAAAACCGTGGAAGGGGTGGAACTCCGCGCAGCAGAAAACAATCCGCAGATCGTGAGCCCCCGGGACATGAAAGTGGAGATCCAGCTCAAGTCCAAAGGCGACCAACTCATGGACGGGCTTCGCTCATCCCTTGGTGCCGAAACCGTCCCCGACGATCCCATGCGAGTCGAATGGGTAGGACCCAAAGCCGGAAAGCTTCTGCGCGACGCCGCCCTCAAAAGCGTGGGTATCTCTCTTTTGCTTATGATGGCTTACGTCGCCTTCCGATTCGATATGCGCTTCGCACCAGGCGCTATCGTCGCGCTCGCCCACGATGTACTCATCGTCACTGGCATTTTCGTCGTCACCGGTCGTGAGTTCACCCTGACCACCGTCGCGGCGCTCCTCACCCTCGTTGGATACTCCATCAACGATACGGTGGTGGTCTATGACCGCATCCGGGAGAACCTCGGGAAACACCGAGGAAAAACCTTCACCACCATCATCAACATCAGTGTTTCCGAAGTCATTTCCCGAACGATCTTGACGTCGACCACAACCTTGCTGTCGTTGATGTCGTTTTTGATTCTCGGCTCCGGCGCCATCAAGGACTTCGCCTTCGCCCTTTTCCTCGGCATCATCGTGGGAACTTACTCGTCTATCTACATCGCCTCTCCGCTTACAGAAGTCATTGACCGTCGCATTTTCGGGGGAGCCAAATCCTCACCAGGCCAGAAATCGCGCCCACGCAAACGCGAAGCAGCGGTGGTGTAGCCTGGCTCATCCCCCTTCCCCTCCGTCCAACGCTTCGATGGGATTCATGCTCCCGTCTGCCGCCTCCGAATCCGCCCGGCGTCTTGCTTCCGCATTGCGCATCACCACTACCTTCGCCGACTTGCTGGAGCGTCGAGGCTTTGGCGATGACGAGCGCACACGTTCCTTTTTGAACCCGAAACTCGGCCAGCTCACCCTTCCCACACCAATGGCCGATCGAGATGCGGCCATCGATCGCATCGTCCACGCCATCCGCACCTCCGAATCCATGGTTTTATTTGGCGATTACGATTGCGATGGTATTACTTCCGTCACCATCCTCACGGAGATCATTCGCGCCCTTGGCGGACGTGTGCAGCCTTGCATCGCCAACCGGTTCCAAGGCGGCTACGGGTTGAGCGATATCGCAGTAGATAGGGTGTTGTCCCGCACCCCTTCGCTGTTGATCACATGCGATTGCGGCTCGAGCGACCACGAACGTCTCGAGCGCTTGAAAAAACATGGCGTCGATACGGTGGTGATCGACCACCACCTGGTCCCCGAGGAGCGGCTTCCCGCGGTAGCTTTCCTCAATCCCCGAAGACCAGATTGTGCCTTTCCTTACAAGCACCTGGCCTCTTGCGGTCTCGCGCTCAGCTTGGCTGCTGGATTGCGGGCCAAACTATCTCCCGGACTCGATGTTCGCCAATGGCTCGATCTCGTGGCGGTCGGTACGGTTGCGGATATGGTGCCCCTCGACGGCGATAACCGGGCTTTGGTGCGCGCGGGGATGCGGGTGTTGGAGCAAGGAAATCGTATTGGATTTCAAGCACTTGCAGAATTAGCGCGCATTTCGTTGGCGAATATCACCTCGGAGACTCTGTCCTTTGATGTGGCCCCGCGCATCAACGCGCCGGGGCGTCTGGGCCATCCCCAAGATGCCCTTGACCTTCTCCTTAGTACCGATGCGATGCAGGCTCGGGGTTTGGCAGCCAAACTCGAAGCGGCCCGGACGGAACGCAAGAGAATCCAGGAACAGATCCTGCTCGAGGCGATGAAAGATATCGAGGAAAATCAATGGCAGAAGGCCCCGGCCCTGGTGCTCGCAAGACCGTCCTGGCACCCCGGCGTGGTGGGGATCGTGGCTTCCCAATTGGTGGAGCAATTTGGCCGTCCCGCGGTCGTCATTGGATTCGATGCGGGTGTTGGCCGCGGCTCTGTCCGGGGACCGGAAGGCATCTCGGTGTTCGAATTACTCGCCGCGAGCCAAGATGCGCCGATCACCTTTGGAGGACATCATGCAGCCGCGGGGATCTCCATTGCCCCATCCGCGGTATCGAAATTTCGTGACCTATTCATGGCGGCCGCGGCCAGAGTCATGCCCCAGGGGGCGATGATACCTGCTGTCGGGGCGGAGGTTTTGCTCGACGACGATGACAAGGCCACGGATGTCGTCAACGACCTACAATGGCTCGAACCCTGCGGGGCTTCGAATGAAATCCCCAAAATCGCGGTAAGGGGGATACAAGTGGTGCGCTCTCAGGAGGTCCGGGGAGGGCATCTGCAAGTGCAGCTCGCACGGCCCTCGGGAGAAGTGCTTTACGGATTTGGGCCGCGTATGGGGGATTGGGCGCGAAAGCTCCGGGCCGGAATGCCGGTTTGTGCTACGGGGACGCTGCGACGGGACGGGTTTCGGGGGGGGGATGCGGTGGCTTTGGGATTGTTGAGCCTGGTGGAAGACTGAGCCACCCCCTCTATTTTTCCCGGGGCTTTCCTTCACGGTTACGGTCACGGCGCACGCCACACAAAACCGGTCACGGTCACGGCGCACGCCACACAAAACCGGTCACGGTCACGGCGCACGCCACACA
>ERZ795031.1079-NODE-1079-length-29887-cov-23.705350_pt1 | contig 29887 bp, 26 predicted proteins | sample MGYA00375123_ERZ795031 | MGnify/ENA primary metagenome ERZ795031 (study PRJEB30166, sample SAMN05720159) | activated sludge metagenome | isolation source: anaerobic digester from wastewater treatment plant | place: USA | collected 2015-04-21 ...
TAGTTCTGGATTATCAGGTATTGATGGAACATCTGGTAGTTCTGGAACATCTGGTGTGTCTGGCGCGTCTGGAACATCAGGTACAAGTGGTACATCACCAAATATGGATGATTATATTACTAACACATGTGATATTTGGACGGGTACAGGAAAAGTAACTTGTATTGTAACATTAACTCAACTAGAATATGATGCAATTGGTACAAAAAACCCAAATACTTTATATGTAATAATTTAAATGTACTTTAATTTTAATAATTAATTGTTTAATTTTCGTTGATTGTTGTTTTGTAGATTTTTATGAGTGATTTTTTATTTGAAACAAATTATCCTCCGGCAATATATCTGGGTGACAACACCGTTAAATCAATAAGGGTGGGTAATACTATTGTATGGCCTAGAACACCAACACCATCAGCTTCAGTAACACCTAGTGTTTCATTTAGTAAAACTCCTAGTATCACACCCACTATTTCATTTAGCAGAACTCCTAGCATTACACCGAGTATTTCATTTAGCAGAACTCCTAGCATAACACCTAGTATTTCATTTAGTAGAACACCAAGTATTAGCATCACACCGAGTATATCGTTTAGTAGAACACCTAGCATTACACCGAGTATTTCATTCAGTAAAACACCTAGCATAACGCCTAGTATATCATTTAGTAGAACACCAAGTATAACACCATCAATATCGTTTAGTAGAACACCAAGTATAACACCATCAATATCGTTTAGTAGAACACCTAGCATTACACCGAGTATTTCATTCAGTAGAACACCAAGCATATCGTTCTCAAGAACACCAAGTATTAGCATCACACCGAGTATATCGTTTAGTAGAACACCTAGCATTACACCGAGTATTTCATTCAGTAAAACACCTAGCATAACGCCTAGTATATCATTTAGCAGAACACCTAGCATAACACCTAGTATTTCATTTAGTAGAACTGCTAGTGTTACGCCTAGTATTTCATTTAGTGTTAGCCCAAGTATAACACCAAGTGTTTCATTCAGTCAAACACCAAGTATTACGCCTAGTGTTTCATTTAGTGCTAGTCCAAGTATAACACCTAGTATTTCATTTAGTAGAAGTGCTAGTGTTACTCCAAGTGTTTCATTCAGTCAAACGCCTAGTATAACACCAAGTGTTTCATTTAGTGCTAGTCCAAGTATTACTCCAAGTATAACAATTACACCTTCGATTACAGTTTCAACATCGTGTGCAAGACCTGGTGGGTTAACAACTATTTCACTTTACAATTATTGTAGTGCTTGGGGCGGTGACTTTACTGAAACGCTAAACGACGCGTGTTCAGCTATAAGTTATTGGTTTGATCCAGAAACGCCTGGTTTTGGTGGTATGTCAGTACAAGTCGACACATTAGCGGTCGGTGGTGAAGCTTGGTATGGTACATCCACAAGTTGTGTCAGGATGTTTGAGGGTTACTACCATTATGTTACAAGTCCAATGTCAGGGCTAACAATACAAATTGTACATATTGATGCCAATGGTGACATTGAATGCTTCGATTGTGTTTGTCCTTCACCTACGCCAAGTGTTACTGCTTCAGTTACTAGAACACCAAGTGTTACGCCAACACCAAGTAGTACACCAAGTATTTCATTTACTAGAACACCAACACCATCATCTAGTAAACCATCATCATATCCTTACAATATAATAACACATATAACTTATTCTACAAATCTTGGTGCATGTGATAGCACTGAAACGCCAGATATTACAGTATATTTTTCTACACAAACACCAGTAATTGGAAACTATGTATATACAAATAGTTCATTAACAAATTATTTTCAGGGTGATGATAATTGGTATCAAATAAATAATGGAACAAAATTTGCTGTACAAATATTATCTGATGGTATGATATTTGATGTTTTAAATTGTGGAAGCGTATCACCTACACCATCATTATCTAGAACACCAACCAGAACACCAAGTATTTCTATTAGTAGAACACCGTCTAGAACACCTAGTTTATCAATTAGTAGAACACCGACTAGAACACCTGGTGTATCACCTAGTAGAACACCAACTAGAACACCATCAGGTGTACCAACATATAGATACACAGTTGATATGTATTATTGTGAATTTCCATACTGTTCTTATAGTTTAGGAATGGCTGTAATTGAAAATACATATCAGATTAGTATTGGTTCTTTCTTTGTGTATGATTCGAACACAATAATGGAAATTATGAATTCAACAACATCAACACCTGATTATTATACTAATTTCCAAAATTATTTGGGTTATGACAATTGTAATACAGCATGTCAAAATTCCCAGTAAACATATATTTCATACATGTTTGACTAATTAATTTTTTTTACGTATTTTTATGTAATGAATATACTTGCACACACATCTTTTATTGGTGATACTGGTTATAATAATCATTCACGGTCATTTTTTTGTGCGTTAAACAAATATCATACCGTCAAAATACGAAATTTAACTGTTGGTAAAACATGGAATGGTCTTACTTTAAAACCCCATGATGATGAGCCGTATTTTACTTCTGAAATGAGGAATATGTTAATTATACAAACATTAAAAAATAACGACGGCTCACGAACAGACTTCCCTATCTATGGATATAAAAATGATTTTAAACCAGATGTTCATATAGTTTTAAATGATGTTAATAATCCGTATTTTTTCGATAACTATGACGGATATAAAATTGGGTTTTGTGTGTATGAATCAACAAGATTTCCTGAAGACTTTTTTAAACAATTATTAACATTTGATGAAATGTGGGTACCATCACAATGGCAGTTTGATTCATTGGTCGAACAGGGATATCCTATTAAAAAAATAAAAATAGTAACTGAAGGTGTTGATGTAAATATTTTTAAACCAAAACAGATAAATAATACACGAGATAAATTCAGATTTATTCATTTTGGTAGATGGGATTATCGAAAATCTACAACAGAAATATTCAGAACATTTGGCGAAACATTTAAAGATAATGATAATGTAGAATTAGTGTGTTCAGTTGAAAATAATTTTCCTACAGACGAAACAAGATCAACAAAAGATAGAATAAAAAAATATGATATTAATTATCCAAATATAAAGTTTATCGATTTTTTAAATAGGGATGAATATGTAAAATATCTTCAAGAAGGTGATGTTTTTGTGTCGTGTGCTAGAAGTGAAGGTTGGAATCTACCGTTAATAGAAGCAATGAGTTGTGGAACACCATCGATATATTCAAATTGGGGTGCACAGCTTCAATTTGCAAGAAATAAAGGTATACCAGTTAGAATATCACATATAAGGCCAGCAAATATTGGAGATAAAGATGTTGGTGGTGAATATTGTGAACCGGATTTTAATGATCTAGCAATTCAAATGAAAAATGTTTATGAAAATTATTCGAAATATAAAACTAAAAGCATGGAAGAAGCTGAATTAATACATAAAGAATTTAATTGGGATAATGTAGCAAAACAAGCATCTGAAATATTGAAAAAAAAACAACAAGAATTTGTTTTTGTTACTGCTGGTGATGAAAAATATTTAACAATTATTGAAAAATTAGTAAAGTCAATAAATGAATTTTCAAAAAATAAAATTATTGTTTATAGTGTAAATTGTGATATACCGTTTGAGTATCCAAATATGATTAAACGGAGAATTGACCCACCATTTCATTCGATTTATGATAAATGGTATTTTAAACAGCATGCCTGTATAGAATCATTGAAAGAAAATTATGAGTATTTTGTTTGGATTGATGGTGATGGAATTGCAAGTTATAATATTGATGAAATACAGAAATATTTTCCATCAATAGAGAATTATCCTATTTCTGATATACATGTTCAGGAAGAATTTTTTGGGTATTATACTGATATTGATGGTGAACGAAAAAGTCAATTGTTTAATGAAAATCTTATAAAAACATGGAATCTTAATTCATTTAGACCTTTAATGCATATCTGTTTGTTTATATATAACAAAGATTGTAAATGGTGGTTTGAGGAAATTATTGATGTATATAAAAGAACACCAGTCGATCATTATCCAAGATATTTTCCGTGGAATGATGAGGGTATTGATAATGCATTGAGATGGAAATATGGGGTGAAAAAACATCTTCCGTTGTCTAAATATGACACATCATCGTATGATGGTGATGATGGTTACACAAATCAAGCGTTAAATGATTTTTATAAGTTTTGGAATGAAAACGGCCCACAAAATTTTAATAGAATATATGGATATAAATTTATACCACCGGATAAAACAAATATAATTTGGTTTCATGGAAATAAAGATCCAATTGTTTCAGAAAAAATGATTGATTTTATTAAATTAAAAAGAGATAAGTCTTTTTATCAATCGGAATTTTTTTATACAAACAAATATGAACTTAAAAATCTAGGAGAAATTAAAGGTGTCGAGGATACTTTAATAAATGTTGCAGAAAAATATGGTTGGGATTATGGGATATATCATGAAATCTATAATCAACGAGAATATTATATTAACAATGAAAAACGAATACATAACGGTGACATTGTTGTTGATTTAGGTGCAAATATCGGAATATTTACTCGTTGGGCTTATAACCAAGGCGCGGAAAAAGTTATATCGTTTGAACCGGATAAAAGATATTTTGAATTATTGAAATTAAATAGTGATCCTCGCACAATTTTGTTTAATGCTGCTATTAGTGACACAATGGGTACAACTACGTTATATGAATCAAATCATCTTGGGGGGTCGGCCATTCGAAATTTTGATGATTATATAGACAAATATTCTGTTAGAACATATACATTGGACTATCTTTTTGATTCTGGTTTAGTTGATAGAATAGATTTTTTAAAAATTGATATTGAAGGTGCCGAACACCAAGCATTAAAGGGAATTAGCGATGAAAATCTATCAAAAGTAAAAGCGATTGCGATGGAATATCATCACGCACATTGTAATTACGATGAAATGTTAAGAGAAAATTTCAGACGAAGAATAATCGAACTGGGATTTAAATCGTTTATTTTATTTTTGGGTTCAAATAATATGTTACAAATGTTTTATTTTTGGAAATGATGGAATTTAATGATGATATTTTTGTGATTAATTGTTGGGTTGATAATGATTCTAAAGAAAAAAATTTAATTGATTTAATTAATATTTTAAGAACATTTAATATCCCCATTCTTTTAACTGGTTCTTATCCATTAAAACCGGAGTTACAAAAACTCGGTGATTATTTTATTTTTGATAAGGAAAACCCTATATTATTGAGGGAAGATTTTCAAAAATATAATATAAATAGTGTTCGATGGACACAAATTGGTGATGTCCGTATTGAAAATCATTGTGAGTATCATCACGATTATGCGGTATGGTCAACAATGAAAAACGCATTCAATTTTTGTAAATACCTAGGAAAAGAATATATACATTTTTTTGATTATGATAATCTACCAGATCCTGTACAATATCGTCAGTCTTTTCTTGAAAAAATTAGAGAGGGTGATTTTGTTATATATGAATATGAAAAAAATTCGTCATCGATAAGTAATATCAACCCATTTTGTGCAATGTTTATTTTTTCAATTAGAACTAATATTGCTGTTGCTGCTATGAATTTGATAAAAAATAAAGATGAATTTTTTCGGAATAAAGACGATAAATGGCAATTAGAAAAGAACTTATTAAATTCAGTCAGACAAGTAACGTCAAATGTGATAGTATCACCATATATTGCAAACGATAATGAATTAAATTTACAATCCAAATGGAGTAGAAATGGTACACATAGAAATGGCGCGAAATTACAATTATATCTTGCTGTTGACGATTCAAATGACTTATATCTTCATACTATTTCTGGCTTTCACGAATCTCCCGCAGAACAGGATTATTTGATTGAAATTAATTATAATGAATATAAAAAATTTCATGTTGTCGCTAAAGGTATGATGGATATTTTAAAAATTGGAAAATATAAAGAAGGATCTGTTGTATATGTATATTATGAAGGTGTTGAGATATTATCTGAATTTTTATATAAAGATGTAAATGATTTCAGAAAAATTAATAAATTAATAAGAACTAATATAAAGAAAACAAATATAGAACAAATAAATATTAATTTTGTTGATGGACCATTTTTTGAAATTAAATCCAATGTGGATGGTTTATATAATGTTCAATTTATAAATAAAAAAACAAATTCTGTTGAATATGAATTGGATATGAAAAATAATCATTGGGCAAAAAGTTCAAAGAAATACTATATTGATTGGATTATAAAAATTGATGGTATTGATAATGATTTTCATTCTGTATATGAATTTAACCCAGAAAATAAGTTAGTTTATATTGCTTTTGAATCGAGGGCGTTGGGTGACACAATAGCATGGATGCCATATGTGGAAAAATTCAGAATTCAGAAACAATGTAGAGTTGTGTGCTCAACATTTCGTAATAATTTGTTTGAAAAACAATATCCAAATATAGAATTTATAACCCCCGGAACACCAGTTAATAATTTATATGCAATGTATCGAATTGGGTTGTTTTATAGTGATAAAAAAATAGATTATTATAGACATCCAATCGATCCGTTGAAAGGACCATTATCAAAAATTGCTACAGATATATTGGGCTTAGAATATGAAGAAATAAGGCCACAACTTCCTATATTATCAACAAATAAAAAGAAAATGGTGTCAATAGCCATTCATTCAACAGCACAATGTAAGTATTGGAATAATCCGACAGGATGGCAAGACGTTGTTAATTTTTTAAATGATAATGGCTATGAAGTAAAATTGGTTTCACAAGAAGATGATGGATATATGGGTAATAGGAATCCGAAAGGCATTACTAAAATGACAACAACTAAAATTGAAGACACTTTAAGGACATTACAAGAATCAGAATTGTTTGTTGGTATCAGTAGTGGTCTATCTTGGTTGGCGTGGGCTGGTGGAACGAAAACTGTGTTAATTTCGGGATTTACTGATGTGTATAATGAACCGGTAAATAATATAATAAGAATTATAAATAAGAATGTCTGTAATTCTTGCTGGCATAATTACACGTTCGACGCCGGGGATTGGAACTGGTGTCCGTTGTTTAAAAATACAGATAGACAATTTGAATGTTCTAAAGCAATTACATCAGAACAAGTTATTGGTGAAATTAAAAAAGCGTTAAATTTGTGATTGTTAATGTTTTTTTATTTCATTTAATTTTTCCACAATCTCATTTACTGTTTTTTGTGGCGCCGGTGGAATATTTTGTGGCGGTCTGGGTGGTATATTTTCATTAAAGCGTATCCTTGAAGGTGGTGGTGGTGGTGCAGGCCTGGCCACTTGTGGTGGTACTACTTGTCTTTTTTTCTTACATCCACATCCCATATCTTTAATTTTTTTTATAAATATTTGGTATTATTATTATTTTTATGTACATTTTGTAAATAGTAACAAAAATACAGATAAAAGTAAAGTAAATGGAAGAAATTTTTGTACCAGTAAAAAGTGTCTACAATAGTAATTATGAGGTTATCAAGAATATAATGTCACTTTATAAAATAGAACAATTTGATCTTGATTGTACATATTCAAAAGGATTATTCTGGAAAGATTTACCACAACCTAAGATAAAATCAGATATTGTTCCATTATTTGAAGACGTGATTAAGGCCGATTCAGAACATCTTCCATTTGATGATAATTCAATGAAAACTGTGATGTACGATCCACCATTTGTTATTAGTGGTAGAACATATAGGGAAAATAAAGACGGTAGTTCAATAATTGCAAAAAGATTTGAGGGGTATTATGATTATAATAGTTTAACAACAAATTACTATAATACTTTACAAGAACTTTATCGAATAATAGTGCCTGGTGGTTTTGTTGTTATGAAAAATCAAGACACGGTGAGTGGTGGTAAGAATCATTTTACTCATGTTATGGTGATGAATATGGCGTTGAAAATTGGTTTCTATCCGAGAGATTTGTTTATTCTTCTAGCAAAATCGAGAATTAATAGTTTTGGAGCTAGATGGATAAAACAGGAACATGCCCGTAAGCATCATTGTTATTTCTGGGTTTTCGAAAAAACAGAACCAAAAATAAAATATTTGTTTTAAAATATCATTATGGTATAAATGGAGTACGAACAGGATTTGTTGGACTTCCTAGGTACATTGATACTCTATCACCTGTTTTCCAGTTTTTTGCCGTTCCACCGGGAAATTCAATTACATGATCACCAATACCAGTATATCTTGGAATTGTTAACTGATTAGGATCTGGTACAGGACAATTTGAGTGGATTTTACTAATTCGATTTTTTAAAACGAAAATAATATCAAGTGGAATTTTACAATCCTTCATCCAAAAAGAATGATAACCCATTCCGGTATTAAAAACCATACAGCCATCAAGTTTATCTCTACCCATCATTCCCTGGGCAAATTGCTCGGGTTTTAAATATTCAGCATTAAATTGTTGACCATTAATTATCACACTCATATACAATAAATATTTGGAAAAATAATTATTTTTTCTTATATTTTAAATTAAAGAAAAATTATGAAAAAATTAAAAGCACCTATTAAAATGTTTGGTGGTAAAGGAACAATGTATAATGAAATATTTAAGTATTTCCCCAATCCTAAAGACTATAATACATATATAGAACCATTTGCTGGAAGTTTTTCCCTAGGACTTAAAATTGAACCAATACCAGCAATTCAAATATATAATGATTTGGATAAAAATGTATATTCATTATATAAAGTTTTGTCAGATTCTGATATGTTTAAAATTTTTAAAGAAAAATGTGATTTGATTTATTATTCTGAAGATTTGAGAAAAGAATTTAAAGAAGAATTGAATAATTCAGATTTATCAATAATAGATCGGGCATTTTATTTTTTTTATGTTAATCGAACATCACATAATGGTAGTGGGGGTTTTTCAAAAAATATACATATTCGAAGAGGTATGAGTAAATCAATTTCAGATTTTTTATCCACAATTGATAGTTTACCAGAACTTCACGAAAGACTTTCTAGGGTTATTGTAACTAATACTGATGGTATAGAATTAATACAAAAATATAACCAACCGAATGTTTTTTTATACAACGATCCGCCATATGAACAATCTACTAGAACTAGTACAAGATATGATGTTGATATGGATAGAGATGGACATATTAGATTTCTCGATGCTTGTATAAAAAGTAATGCTAAAATATTAATAAGTGGTTATCATTGTGATTTGTATAACATTCTAGAAGAAAATGGTTTTAAAAAGGTTAATTTTAACGTGAAAACTATAAGTGGTAATTTTACACCAAAAACAAAGACAGAATATTTATACTATAACTATGACATTAAGTAATCTAATATTTGAAGATCATAAACATGACTATGGTTGTGTGATGCTTTATTTTGATTTTCCTGAAATTAAAACAATTCATAACATTATTAAACCCAACGACATATATGAAGATCCGTATGACGATTCTTATGGTCTTGAAACCGAACCACATGTTAGTTTATTATTTGGATTACATAATGAAGTTACTACAGACAATGTGAAAAACGTGTTAAAAAAATTTACATTTGGACCTTGTCGTCTTACTAATGTTTCGACATTTGATGGCCCACCATATGATGTATTAAAATATGATATTGATGGTGATGGTTTACATGAGGCAAATGCAGAATTACGAAAATTTCCACACACAACTAATTTTCCTGAATATCATCCACATTTGACAATTGCATATTTAAAAACCGGTAAAGGCAAGAAGTATACGGATGCATTAAAAAATAGTTCGTTTACATTATTACCAAAATTTGCTGTTTACTCCAAGACTAATGGAACAAAAGAAAAATTGTCTATCACCACGAAATAATATTTTTTTTACAATTATTTTGGGAGTTAAAAATTTTTGTATATTTGCTATGGTTTAAAATCATAAATAATGGATGTTATATTAAAGCAAAGTTATACGTTTGCAAAAATCGGACTTGTTAAAAATTATGTAAACATTGATAATAAATTTTATTTTACACCATTATCCCTTACACCGTTTAATGGTTTAATTCGTCGACCAGTAAAATACAAAGAAAATTTCTGTACATTTGAATTACCTAGCCGAAAATGGGGTGTATATTTTTATAGTGGTAGTGATGTGCCCGAATATATATCTTTATTTCGTGTCATGAACAATAAATCATCTTTTTTTTATACGAATAAAATTAAACATATCAAAAAATATTATGGCAATCTTTTTGCATCAATTGAGGTATATAAAATTGAACGTACAATTCGAAGAGATGGTGATAAAATAATTGTAAAGAATATTCATAGTTTAAAAAATAGATGTTTTAATGAAGTTTCATTTCATAAAACTTATAAATCTACTACAATAACATTCGATCTTTCTAAAGGAAATTTTCTTATAATCAAATATGAATGGTGTGGTAAAAAAAAGATATATAAAAAATTTTACAGTAATTCTTTTGGAAAATTGTGGTCAGAATTATCACAATTTCCACATAGACCTACCATCTCTTGAAGATAACACATTGAAACTAGATATTTTAGCGGAATTTGATGATAAAAAATTTTTGTCGTGTCTTCTTTCTCAATTTAATTTTTTATTAAACTTTAATAGAGACACAACAAGTACAAAATATTTAATTGAAGAGTTTTTTTCACAATGGTTTTTATGTTTTGTTAATATTAAAAAAATAAAACTCCCAGATAAATGTGGTGATATACTTTTGATGAATTATTACCCAACAGAAAAATATCTAAAGAAAAATAAGAGAAAACTTGTAGCATCCATTTTAGATAGATATGGAATAAAATCGGACATAACGATTAAAATTGTGCATGATGTGGGTGATATTGATTTTACCTTACTACTTGAAATATGTGTTTTATTTGGTGATGACTATAAAAAATATATTGGTAATATTCCAAGGACATATTTTTATTATGGGGAGGTTTGTGGTAACAAATTTCGTCGATTTTCACGTGATATTCTTAATGTAGATATAACTTTTAAACTCGATAAGAAAACCAAAGAAAATGTGTTTAAAATTATATGTGATAGTATTCAATGTTCAATGAATAGTAATAGGAATGTTGCTAGTTTATTATTTGATCATTTTTTCATGCTTGAAAGAGTAAATGAATATTACCCTAATTATCGATTAACAGCACAAACATATAGTTCATTTCTCGAACAGCATTCACATTTATCTATAATTGATAGAAAAATAAGAGATGGGTGGTCATATTGTCGTGTATATGACGAAAAGTTTGTTGAGAAAATTGAACAACCAATAATGATTGATATAAAATCTACAGATGGTGTAAATACTAATGATAAAATAAAATTTACTTCTAAAATTTTAACAACAACCGATGAATATGATGAAGAAGGTGCATATATGCATCATTGCGTTAATTCGTATATTAAGAATAAAAATTCACTAATTGTTTCAATAAGATCTGGAGAAGAAAGGGTAACATGTGAATTTGATATTAGATCAAAACAATGTTTACAATCACGATTTTTCACAAACAAAGAAGTTCCGGAACATTTTAAAAATCCGGTTGATATAATTTCACAAAGAATTAAAAACTATCCACATATTATTCGGTTTAAACAAGAACAAAAACCATTTATAACTTGTATTGAACATTGACCATGTCATAAAATTCACCTATATTTATTTATAGGTGAATTTTCATGCATTATTATCAAGAAAAATACAAAAAAAATGAATTAGTATCTACGTGTGACTTAGATTTAAATATTCACTCTAACACGATTGAATTTCGGAGTGTTTATTATATGATATATTCTAGAAACACAATTCCATTTGGGGTAACATTTATTTACGAAATAGTTCTTAATAAAAAAAATGGTGATTTTAATATAACATATCAAATTATTAATAAGAATTCTGACAATACACCAAAAAATAAATTAACTAAAAGAAAAAATAATTTCAAATTGTTAAAGACATTAGTAGATGAAGGTTTTTATTTTGATGGTTCAACTAAAAGATATTGGGGGAAAAAATATGAAAAAACAATTATAATATATTTTAACCAAATAAAGGATGATTTACAAAAATATTTTACTGATGTGTATTTTTCAAATAAATTGTATGATTTTAAAGAACTTTTTAATTTAATAGTTGATTTTCATTTGTATAAAAAAAATATTAAAGCACATGATAATGTGTATGAAATGATTGGTGAGGTATATCCACAAAAAAAATGGTTAAAAATTAATGATAATAAGTTTTTACCGGCAATACTAGATGAATATGGAATTAAGTCGAAATATTTGATCAAAATTTTATCATCATCTACAAACGATGTTAAACTAATAAACATACGAACATTGATATTCATATGTAAATTGTTTGGTGAAAATTATGTTGATTATATTAAACAATTTAACTGGAAAGAATGTTCTAGCACTTTTATTAACCCACCAAAAAAAACATTTATCTGTAAAAATGATGTCGAAAAAAAAGTCATTTTACGAATTTTTAAAGATATGAATAAAAGTAAGCTAACAGTACCGATAATTACAATATTAACATATATTCACCAACTTTTTAATATAAGAGAATTTCTCGAAAAAAATGGTTTTCAAAATTTAAAATTAGACATCAAAAAAATTGATGATGTTGAATATCTTCTCGATTATTGGATATTATTAAAAAAACAAGCCACATCTGGTGTTGTGGAAAAATATTTGTTTCCTTCTGATTTTTTATGTGAAATAGAAACACCAATAATTGTTGATAATAAAATATTTTTTCCAAAAATTTTATCATCAAATGAAGATTTTTGTATTGAAGGAAGAATCATGAAAAATTGTATGGGAAGGCAATTTAACCACGGTGTTATCCAGATTTTTATGTCAATGACATGTGAAAAAAAAAGAATAAATTTACAATACCAAAGAGGGTGTTTAAATGTGGCATTTGGAAAGGCAAATTCACCTGTTCCGGATGAAATATTTGGTAAGGCAATTGAAATTTTATCGTCTCGTATGATTAAATATAAAAGTATGAAATGGAAAAAAGAACAACGTAAAATAATCCGAAATGAGTAGAAGCAAAAGAAAACCAATAATAAAAGAAAGACCAAGAAATTATAAAAAATCATCATATTACTGGAGAACAATTCGTAGAATAATAAAGTCTAAAGTAAAATATTTGGGTGACGATATTGATAATAAAGTTTTACCAAATCCAAAAGAAATTACTGATGACTGGGATTATTCTGATTATCGGTTTGATTTTCGTTTTTCTGATAACGAAGTAATGTCTGAAAAATATGGTCGTAAATGAAAAAAGGATATATTTATTATATAAACATTTAACATGGCAAAAATTACTATCGATAATCTCGTAAACCTAATAATGGAAGAGATAACGAGTTCCGCCTCACCAATATTTTTCCGTAATTTTCAAGATGTTGTAAATTATTATGATCTTGATAATTTGGACAATAATGAATTCAGCCAAGAAATGGGTGAAATGGCTAATATTTCTAGGGAGGCAAGAATGCAAAATAAAGAAATCTTAACCGAACCTATACGAATTCCTGTTCAAGATTTAATTAATGGTGGAGGTAAACCAATTCCCAAGATAATATCAAAAGATCCCGAAACCGGAGAATTTGTTGAAGACGTAGTTATTGGAAATGAAGTTTTTACATTACCAATAGGGGGTCAAATACTTAAGTTTCACAATTGGGGTGTAACTGGCAATCTTGACAGAAAAAACGTGATGGCTCATTTTGTAAAAATACCAGAGAACATACATTACCCAAATTTTCCGAGAAAAAAAGAATATGGGACCGGATATGTGAAAACAGACAAGGGTGTTGAAAAACCGAATGAAACTGAACTTGAAAGAGAAAAAAGAGAAAAGTATATTAAAACACAAAATGAAGGTTATGTAAAAAGACATGTTATTTTTAGAGGTATTAACGAATTATTTACCAGACCTGATATATTAAATAGGTTGGATATGTGTTTAGTTCCTGAAGTCAGGGGAACTACATTAAGAACTGAAAGAACAACAAATGTTGAAAAAAGAATGGAATTTGGTGGAAATAGTCCGACAATAAATATTGAATTTCATTCTGTTATGGACCAAGAAACATTAGAGCATGCCATTGATCGTATATTTGATGTTCGTGCAAATGTTGAAGATGAGATAGAGAGAGAAAGAACAATTTCAGTACCCAAACCACGTGAATATTCTAATTATATTTATCGAGGCGGTAAATGGGAACCAAGCCAAAGAATATTGGACAAAGATGCATTTATAGCTGCTGGTGAATATACACCAATATTAAAATTATTAAAAAAGAACATACAAAAAGGTGAGAAACGTGTGAATGTTATGAGCAAGTTATATATTGATGGTGATGTTGTTGATGGTAATCAATATAAACTTAGAGCGAAATTTACCACAATATTAAATCATCGAGAAGAAAATAAAACGACAATAACAACATCAAAATATACACCAGATATTTTTGCTGAAGTTACCAGGCCACTACCAGAGGATATTGAACCCGAACAATTTACGATTAGAAATAATATAGAATTTTTTGGCACAAAAGCAGGTGGTGGAATATTTTTTGAGTTAATGGATAAACTAGGAGAAAAAATATTACAAACACTTGATCCGGACGACGCAATAGATACATTAACAAAAATCCTTGTCCCAAGTGCATTAGATATTGATGCATTACAATAAAATAAAAGAAAAAAAATAAAGAAATGAAAACAAAAATAATGATTACCGAAGAACAATTACAAAACTTACTTCATGTTGTAAAAGAAGAAAATTTTGATGATTTTTTTGATAAGTACGAAAAAGATAAGAGAGAAATGATTTCAATGTCACATGAAGATGCCACAATGCTAATAAATATGGGTCTACATTGGTGTAAAGATAAACCGGGACATCCGGATTGTGAAGAAATATATAAACTCAGATCAAAACTTGATTTATATGATTAGTTTACGGAAAAATCTTTCATATTACTAGTCAAGATAAACCCATTGAAAAAACAATGGGTTTTTTTTGGCAATTTCAAATTTTTATATTATGTTTGTCAAAATTATAATTAATTAAATCATGGGAACAAATTATTACAGAATTCCAACGGAAGATGAGATGAGAGAACGCAAAAATGAACTCATCAAAAAAATTACCAATATCAAAATTTCACCCCGGATGATTTTGAATAAATTTGAAGAAAAACAAGAAGATTTCAATTCTCGCTCAGTTTGGGATGAATTTATTTCTGACACAAAAATTCATTTGGGGAAACGAAGTATGGGGTGGAAATTTGTTTGGAATTTCCACGGCAATCGTTATTACACCAACAAAGAGGAACTTTTTGATTTTATTAGGCGTGGTCGTGTCATTAATGAATATGGTGAATTAATTCCAAATGAAGAATTTATTGATGGGGCGCTTAATTGGTGCCAGCCTAACGGATGTGTTTATAACGAAGAATATCTTCGATCACATCCATATGAAAGAACAGGATTTTCATCGCCAGAGTATTATTCAAAAATAATTGATGGTTTAGTGGTATCACCCAGTGAAGACTTTTCTTGACTGGTTGACAAAATACCACTTAAAATCTGATAGTAAACATTATGCTGTATGTACAAACGAAAATGTCATATGTTATATTTGTATATTTCAAAACTGGCTTGATAAATATAAGGAATATTGTAAAGCATGAAAAAAACAATATCTACAAGAGATATATGGAGACATTTAAAAAATAAATCACCAATAGAGGAACTTATTGAAAATTCTCCGGTTGAATATCATGAATGGATATATGAAAAATATAACATGTTCCAAGAAATGTATAAAATAACATTTGCTCGATGTCAAATAAATTATATTAACAATATAGAGCCCGTTGAAGGTTTAACAAAAAAAGAGGTTCATAAAAAAATATTTTCACAAAAAAAGGAAGTTCAAAAAATATTTTTATGTCTTTATGAAAAAAAAGATATTTCTGATTTAGTATGGAAAAAAATATATCCGCCATATGAAAAGATGAAATCAAATATCAATTAAAAATGTTATGATTATGAAAGAAAAAAAGAAATATAAAATATATTGTGATATGGACGGTGTTATTACTGATTTTATCAGAGGATATCGTGAATTGACTGGCATTGATATAACTGGCACACATCATGATAGTGAAGATTTTTGGGACCCAATTCAAAAGGCCGGATATGATTTTTGGATTAATCTTAAATGGAAACCTGATGGAAAAAAATTATGGAATTATATAAAAAAATATGAACCAGAAATTTTATCATCGCCATCTGAAGATATTGAGTCGAGAATTGGTAAATATGATTGGGTGAAAAGAGAACTTCCTAATACTCGATTAATTTTACGCTCATCTGAACACAAAAAAGAGTTTGCTGGAGAAAATAAAATTTTAATAGATGATAGAGAATCAAATATAAAAAAATGGGAAGATGTTGGTGGAATCGGCATTCTTCATAAAACAACAGATGAAACTATAAAAAAATTGAAAGAATTGTCACTTTAATTCTTTTTAATATGTCCATACTTAAACATAAAGATATAACACTTGATGATGTTATATCTGATTTAGAACAAAGATTAACAGAAAATCTACGTAATATAGATAGAGTTAAGAAACTCTATCACGATGATGCAACTTTTGATAATTTAATGAATAAAATCATTGAAAAAGATCGTGAATTATTTCAGAAATTTATCAGTGCGGCAATAAATGGTGAGACAACAAAATGTCCAACACCTTGGCGAATATTTTCAATTATATTAGATATTGTACAAAGCGAAGGTGAAGAATTACCAGTAAAAAAACCCAAACCATTAATTTCAATAAATAAAAACATAATACGAAGAAATATAAAATATATGGGATGGACATTTCATTGGTTGCATGGTAAAAATACATTATTATCAATATATGATCGGTCGGGTGATTTAATCTATCAATTTTAAAATCAAAAAAATTATTTTTATATTTGTAAAAAAAAAATTAAAACATTATGAGAAAAGAACTAGATGAAAAATTATGCGCAAAATATCCGAAAATATTTGCTGATCGACACGGTGATATGAGAACAACCGCAATGTGTTGGGGTTTTGAGTGTGGTGACGGGTGGTACTGGCTAATTGATAGTTTATGCTCAAATTTACAATGGAATACCGACAATAATAACAAAACGAATGTTATTGAAAACAAAACATTAAGAAAATTGATTCCATTTTTAGAAAAATTAATCAGAAAAATACCGGGAAAATATAGTCTTAAACGAAAAAAACAAATAAATCCACTTGTTATTTTTCGCGGATTTTTGTTGGGAAAATTATTTGATTGGGAAAAATCATTAAAACTTACCACTATAGAAACTGGTAAATATCCACAGGTGATTGCTTCCCAAGTTAAAGAAAAATATGGTGGTTTGAGATTTTATGTGGGAGGCGCATCAAGCGTTCAACGTGCTGTGATTTCTTTTGCAGAATCACTTTCATATCATACATGTGAGATGTGTGGTTCAACCAAAAATATTGGACACACAACAGGTTGGATTACAACTTTATGTGAAGATTGTGGTAAGAATAATCCATATTGGAAAAGAGATAGTGATGATACTGAAAATGAAGAATAAATAATATATTTAATTAATAATATTTTATAACAATTATATATGATCGGTCGGGTGATTTAATCTATCAATTTTAAAATCAAAAAAATTATTTTTATATTTGTAAAAAAAAAATTAAAACATTATGAGAAAAGAACTAGATGAAAAATTATGCGCAAAATATCCGAAAATATTTGCTGATCGACACGGTGATATGAGAACAACCGCAATGTGTTGGGGTTTTGAGTGTGGTGACGGGTGGTACTGGCTAATTGATAGTTTATGCTCAAATTTACAATGGAATACCGACAATAATAACAAAACGAATGTTATTGAAAACAAAACATTAAGAAAATTGATTCCATTTTTAGAAAAATTAATCAGAAAAATACCGGGAAAATATAGTCTTAAACGAAAAAAACAAATAAATCCACTTGTTATTTTTCGCGGATTTTTGTTGGGAAAATTATTTGATTGGGAAAAATCATTAAAACTTACCACTATAGAAACTGGTAAATATCCACAGGTGATTGCTTCCCAAGTTAAAGAAAAATATGGTGGTTTGAGATTTTATGTGGGAGGCGCATCAAGCGTTCAACGTGCTGTGATTTCTTTTGCAGAATCACTTTCATATCATACATGTGAGATGTGTGGTTCAACCAAAAATATTGGACACACAACAGGTTGGATTACAACTTTATGTGAAGATTGTGGTAAGAATAATCCATATTGGAAAAGAGATAGTGATGATACTGAAAATGAAGAATAAATAATATATTTAATTAATAATATTTTATAACAATTATAATTAAAATAATATCATATAAAAGTTATTTTTTAAAAAAATTTTGATATATATAATAAAAGAAAAGTTTAATGTTATTAACTTTTAAAATACGGCTTAATTTAACCGATGAACAGCAATCTATTATTGATTCTATGTCAAATGAAGGTAGAATGTTGTATAACTATTTCTTAGGTAAATTAAAAGAACAGTATGAAAAAGATAAGACATTTATTTCTTACTATAAGCAACAAAAAGAATTAAAAAATTATAAATGTGAATATTTAACTTTTGATGCTAAAAAAGAAGTTTTAAGAATTTTGTATTATAATTATTCATCTTTCTTTAAATTGATTAAGAAAAATAAAGACTTAAATCCAAAGCCACCTAAATTTAGGGGTAAAGATTATTTCTTTACGCTATCTTTTACACAGGATTTCATAATTAAAGAAAATATTTTAAAAATATCATATTCAAACTATAGAAAACTAGACACTAAACTTGAATATATCAAACCGATTAAAGGATTAATTTGTTTACGAAGTAAAACATCAGAATCAGAAATTAAACAACTTAAAATTTATAAATATGATAATAAATTTTATGCGTCTATAGTCTATGAAAAGAAAGAAAGTATTTTAAAAAATGTAAACAAGAATAAAGTTTTAAGTATAGACTTAGGTAAAAAGAATTTGCTTTCTATTTATGACGCCGAAAATAATAAAGGCATAATTTATAGTTCAAAATATTTAAGTAAAAATCAAAAATTTTTAGATAAAAGAATCGATAAATTAAAATCCTTAAGAGATAAAAAGAAGAAAAATAGTAAAAAATCAAAACAGCTTAATAAAAAGTTAAAGAAACTTTATTCTAAAAAGAAAACACAAACGAATTTAGCACTTCAGAAGGTAAGTAAAGATTTAAGTAATCAAAATAAAACAATTCTTATAGGAGAATTAACTAACTTAAAGAAAAATATAAAATCTAATTTTTGTTCTTTAAATAGACAAATGCAAAATAATTGGAATTTACAAACTTTTATACACCTTTTAGAATATAAATGCCGATTAAAAGGTAATCAAGTTATAAAAGTTAATGAAGCCTGGACTTCAAAAACGTGTTGTAAGTGTAATAGCATTAATTATGATTTAGATTTAAACGATAGACAATACATTTGTGATTGTGGAAATAACATAAATCGAGATATTAATGGAGCTATAAACATTTATAAGCATTTTATGGGTGATTATAATCCGCCACTTGAAACTTTGAAAGTTTCAGAAAGATTTGATTGGTGTAACATTAATCAAATGAACAAAAATTATAAATTTTATAGTTAATTATTTAATTTATATTTTCTTGTATTATAACGTTTAACAATTAAATAAAAAAAAAGTCATGGCAAGATTTTATGAAGAAGTAGAATTTGAGATTGAACCTTATGATTTTTTAGAAAAGTGTTCAAAACGTGAAATACAAACTGTTTGTGAAATACTTGAAGACCAATATGGTGTGATGTCAACACCAACAAATAGTTTGGAAAAAACACGAGGTGTGGGATATAAATTATTTATTGATGATTTAGCACAATTGGCGAAAAGTTGGAATTTCATATCAAAAGAAGATCTCAATATTTTAAACAATTTGGCAACAAAATACATGGTGAAGTAATTTGAAATTTAAATAAATAATAAATAAACAAAAATTAAAAAAATGAGAAAAGTTGTAATTTTATTTGCCGTTATTGCGATTGTCGCAATGTCATGTGGACGAGTTAAGAAAGCTGATGCTGTACCTACTGAACAGGATACCACAAAAGTTGAAATTGTTGATGAAACAACAACGGCACCTGAAGAATAAAAAAATATTTTACAGGAAAAAAATGGGAAGTGTTTGTTTTCCCATTTTTTTTGCTTATATTGTATATATTTATAACCGGAATGGGCTATTTTTGTCAACCTAATATATATCGTAAAAAACATTTAAGATGTCGCAAATAGCCGAGTGGTACACGTAAATTACCAGATCCCCTTCAAATCTGAAGGGGTTTTTTTGTGCCCCCAGCAGGAATCGAACCTACATTTCAGATTTAGGAAATCCACGACCTATCCATTGGACGATGAGGGCGAAAAAACATGTTGGCCAACAAGAGTACCCCAATCAGGATTCGAACCTGAACTCGACAGATTAGAAATCTGTTGCATTATCCAATTATGCTATTGAGGCGGATTTAAAAAAGGAATGGAAATCTTCTTCGTAGTTTTCCTAAAAGAAATGTTTCATCAACATTTGGATGTCTCACGAACAATTTCATGTAACAACGCTTCAAAAAAGAAAATAATTGAAACTTTTTTCTCTTTCTTTTCATTGTCTATAAATATTCCAATTTCTATGGATAGTAGTGACGGAAGGACTCGAACCTTCAACCGCTTGGATATAAGCCGAGAACTCTACCATTGAGCTACGTCACCTTATAAAGATCCAGAAACAGGGATCGAACCTGCAACCTCCTGTTTACGAAACAGGTGCTCTACCAATTAATGCTATTCTGGAATCAGGATTTTTGAGCCTCAGGTGGGATTCGAACCCACGTGTCCTTTCGGAACCTGATTACAAGTCAGGCGCAATCGACCACTATGCGACCAAGGCATAATTTTGTTGTGGAACTACTCGGACTCGAACCGAGATTATACTTCACGTCTCCACTTTGTAGGAGTGGGATGTTGAACCAATTACACCATAGTTCCAAATTTGTTTTGTGTTCTCGATAGGATTTGAACCTATGACCTCTTGCATGTCACGCAAGCGCTCGTTCCAACTGAGCTACGAGAACAAGGGGATTAAGGATTCGAACTTTGATATGCTAACGGTATATCTAAAGAATGTTCACCATTCATCCGAACTTTTCAAGTTACGATCTTTAAAGTTTTATGACGGTTTTGATTTTCGCACAACATACCATTCCATTTTAATCCCTTATTTAGAGCAGATGAAGGTAGTCGAAACCTCATTTTCGGATTGGAAGTCCGATGCATTGACCGTTATGCTACATCTGCAAGTAAATGTGGTGGAGATTACTGAACTCGAATCAGTTTCTACGGATTTTCAGTCCGCCGCATAGACCATCTCTGCCAAATCTCCAAAATTAGGCCCTAGTGTGAGCCTCCTACTCACGACTCCCGAAACCATTCCAGGTATACTCAATGTCTCTCAGCTTTTCAATGGTTTACCGTGATGCCTTTCACAAACCACAGCTAGCCCCTGAACATTAGGACAGCTTCTTATGCACCTAGGGTCTTCATACCATAAATAATGTCGCGATCATTAAAAATGGTACACGAATCATTCGATTTATTCCAGTTCGAGTGATTCTAAAAGCGGAGAGTATAGGAATCGAACCTATGGACCGGTTTCCCGATCATAGTTTAGCAAACTACTCCATTAACCACTCTGGCAACTCTCCAAAAATTTCAATAACTTGAGCGTACTCAGAATTCTGTTTTATTTCACCATTTATCTTTGCCCCACGCCCAACTATTATCGACCCGCGTTTCGTCTAAGTCTGTTTGAGTTGCATCCTATCTGTGGTATAGCGGACATGATATCCTCCCACATTCCGCGGAGATGTTCTGAAGTTCCTCTTACAGGACATTTTGTCTTGTGAGATGTCCCGTAAGCGGTGAATCCTCTTAGTTATTGATATTGTCCTGATACAATAAAATGTTTCAAAAATTGTCTTTTATAAGGACATATATAAGGACATAATGTCCAGATAGAATAAAAGATTAAATATTAAAAAATGAAATTAATTGGAGCGGGTAATCGGGATCGAACCGACTCTATTCCAGCATGGCAAGCTGGTGCACCACCATTTATGCGTTACCCGCATTTGTCAGTAAATAACTGAAGTTTAATGTTTTTTGACAATTATTTGCGGATGGTGAAAGATTCAAACTTTCGGATCAACGTTTGTCGATCAACAGTTTTCGAAACTGCCGCAATAAATCGCTCTGCCAACCATCCAATTTAATGAAAAAATGCGGAAGATACAGGAATCGAACCTGTGGATCAATTTTACTCGATCACAGCTTTCCAAGCTGTTGCATTAAACCACTCTGCCAACCTTCCAAAAAGGATGTGTTCTTCTTTTTGCTTTGATGTTACCTGTACCTCGTCAGGACAGACACTACTAACATGGCATGAGCACGAACTTAATCATGTCGATAGGGAAGAACCACCACTTCCATCCTTATATTTTCACGAACATAGATTTCTAAGCGGATGGTTGAGGACCCGACCCCCATCCAGTTTATTAGACCGAAACCACGTTTTCAAGACGTGTCGCCACTCCAATGCAGCTGCTTAACCATCCATTTTTGAATTAATAACCACATCAATTATCAGCGCTTGATAAAATAGTAAATAAATCAAATTTTTTTTTTCAATCAATAATGTATAAAAAGCATTAAGACTAATTATTTTAAATGGAACAATTTCTTGGACAGACACGCATTTGTTTTTTTTCATTTTTTTTTTAGTCGTCTCGGAGGGACTTGAACCCCCAGCCTCTTCGATATCAGCGAAGCGCTCCACCAGTTGAGCTACGAGACGTTATGTAAGTCCCACGCTTCATATTATAAAGAAGAGTGGGACTTGGTTGTTAGATTATAATCTTACGGATTTCTGCCAAAATTGCTTTTGGATTAATTTCACAAGATTTGATCTGTTCGTAAATGTCAGCAGAATATCCATAGAGGTTAATCAACTTCTGGTTCTGCTTGAACATTGTAGTTCCGTATCCCTGCAAGTCAATTGAGTAAATGTATGGTTGTCCATATTTTCTCACATAAGACTGATAGGACGAATTCTTCAAAATGGTGTCACCACCCTGCATATCAGAAATCACAAAAACACGGTCATATTTACCATCAAGAGTACTAAAGATAGAACTAAAAATGGTTGCACCACCAGTGGTTCTTTGAATAACTGAATTCTTGATAGTATTAATTGTATCAAGTGGGTTGTAACTCATTTTTCTACAATCGTAGTCGAAGCTGTAGAGGTCAGCACCGATACCTTTCGCCAATGTAGCTCCGATTAGAGATGCTTTATCAATAACCTTGGAGTTAATATTGGTTCTTTTAGAATTATTGATGTTCATATTAACAGAACACATTCTCATGGATCCAGATGTGTCAACGACAACTGCAGTTCTACCATGAGTAAACAATTCTGAAAGGTTTGGAATCGCCAATTCATAAGCTTTGTTAATTGCAGTCAAAAGAGGATTCCTTCGATTCTGAGGAACTTCATAAAAATTCATCAAAATTTCAAAAGCGATGTCAATCTGGTGTGGAAAAACCAAGCTCTTACGAACTCTTTTTTCATCAACCAACATATTCAATGCCTTTGTGAAAACATCATCTGAAGCAACAGTAGTGATGTTACGAAGGTTTCTCAAAAGAGCCAAATAACCCAAAGTACCATCTTCAATCAACTGTTTCCAGTTTTCTGCTTTAGCTTCTGTGAGCTCGATTTCAGCCTGTTCCTTGGTGATTTCACCGGACTTGACTTTTTCTGCAATAAGCTGACCACTTTTGGTGTTTTTGTCTTCTGCTGTGTTGAATTGCTTCAATTCACCATTCATCAACTTCTTGAATGTGTCCTGCATCTTTTCGGATGGTTTTGGACGAACAAGGTTAACGATATCAACGAGTGACACGGCTCTACCCTTACCTTGGTATTTTGCCAATTCATAAGTATCAGCAGCTTCAAGAGCGTTTTTGAAACCTCTCTTCATTGCGTTTGGAAGTGGCATACCAGGGTTTCTCAAGAAGTAGTACGCTACGATTTCAAGAATATCATCAAGACGATAGACAATACCACCTTGGTTTTTCTTATGATCACGCTTTCCGTAGAAACGAGTTGCCAAAGGGTTACCAGCCAATACTGATTGAGCTGCAACAGCGCCAACATGAGTGACTGAACGCTGTCCCATTACAGAACGGGCGTAAACCAAAGCTTTTGCAACCAATTCAGGATCTTTTTTTCCGACAGTCTTGATTACTTCGACCAAACGAGATTCACGGTCAGATTCTTTTTCATAGAAACGGCCATCAAGACCAGAAGCCAAAAGGCTAACCATTTCCATTTCAGGTGAAAGTTTAATTCCTTCACCTCCTTGTGCGTTAACTACTACCTGAGTAGTACCTGTGGTTTTTGCGTTGTACTTTGCCATAATAAATCACTTTTTAAATTAAACAGTATCAAATTCCATAGAAAATCATAGAATTAGTTTGTAATTGTAATAATTACTGGGATCACTGCGAACCCCTCTATCCCGTCAATAATATTCGGGAATGCTTTTCGTAATATATTATATGAACCGTTTACATCAGCATTTATCACAACATCACAGCCTTTTATCTTATATAACCCACGATTTTGCCTATATCCTGAAAATATATGATTATCCCCACACTATTATTATTTAGGTAAAAACATTTAAAAGAAAAAAAAAGGGAAAGTTGAGAACGGTATATCTTTAAAACATTAACGAAATTTCGAAGTAACCGTTCTCGTCACCACTTTAGTTGCGGGTAGGCGATTCGAACGCCTGACTTCCTTTTGGGAAGTACCAGATTATGAGACTGGCGAGCATGACCACTACTCTAACCCGCGATATTGTGAAAAAGGGAAAAATGAAAACAGTTTTTACATCAATTGTTGATTATAAGTCAAGTCGAAGTAGCTGTTTTCGTCACCACTTTTTAAAATTGTTTTGATAGAGAAAATTGTAAGAGTAACAAGACGGATTTGAACCGTAACGATTGTTTCTTATTAACAATTGTGAAGCCATTTCACACGAAGTAACTCTATACGTCACTACTATCAAAATATCTTATGGACAAAATATCAAAGAACCATTTACGGGACAAATATAAATAAGATTTTTGATATTTCCAAATTTTTTTGAAAAATATTTTTAAAAAATTTGTAAGAGAAATATTGAAAAGAGTGGATTGTTTGCAGCGCTCCCACGCGAAGTAACTCTTTTCGTCACTACTTACGATTGTGGGGGAAACCGGATTCGAACCGGAAACGATTGTTCCATAACAATTTGCTAACCATTTAGCGACGAAGTAACTAAATTTTTCACTACTGTTTCCAGAGAAAAGTAAACTTAGTGTTTTTTCTTTTCCCCCAATTATTTTGCGGGAGAGGAAGGATTCGAACCTACTTTATTTCAATTTTTCATTCATAGATTAACAGTCTACAGCTAAAGCCACATCAGCTACACTCCCATTTTTTTTGAGTTAGGCACTGGAATCGAACCAGTCGACGAGGTTTTGCAGACCCCTACCTTAGCCGCTTGGTTAGCCTAACAATTATTAAACTTTTAGTTAATCGTATAGATTATGCAATGACCACCACGAGCAGGTAGTTTAATTTGGTCATCGAGCCAACATGTCAAAGATCGCGTTCTAATTACTATGAAATTTGGACTTTCATATCCTTAGATTTTGAGTCTAGTACAGGAATCGAACCTGTGTCGCTTCTATACCAAAGAAGTGTTTTACCACTAAAACTAACAAGACATATTTGAAAGAACGTTATAAAACAAAAAACCCGAAACTTTTTTGGGGTTTCGGGTTCATCTTTTTTTGGAACTTAAGTTATCATGTTATGATATCTTTTGGTTCTTTTGAACCCGTTTCCCATGAGATATTATTTCTGCCTGTAAAATCAGAACAGAACGTACTCCTCCCAATGTGACTTGGTATATCGGTCACCAGTAAGGTTGTTTGTATCTCTGTATAATGTTTCATTTTCTGTTTTATTATAGTCTTTTATAATTAAATATGGTACAAATATAAAAAATCTTTTTTAAATAACAAAATATTTTTTCAACTTTTTTTAAAAATATTTTTCATTTTCTATTATTATATTGAATATCACGTGGTTATATTTATTGGTGAAATAATAAATGTATTTATTTTAAATGTTTTTAATAATAGATGGTATTTATAAAAAAACAGTTTAAAGTTATGGCAGGAGAAATATTGCGTCCGTATGCGATAAATACTGGTTCCACAATAAGTGGCACAACACAAGTTGGCGATATAGCAATTGGTGAAAACGATACATATGATTATAGTACTCGTCCTGGTGGCGTTACATGGTATATGGGTCCAGACGAAAACTTGGGATATTTAATTGTTCATCCTGATTATGAAAATAATCGTCCCAGATTTAAAAGAACTAGTGGTTTTAATGATGACTTATTTTTGATTAAAGCAAATGAGGTTGCTAGTATAATGGGTCACGAATCTTTTACTGGATTAACTGATGCCACAAATTGGTTAATTCTTAGTGGATATCCCATAATGCCATCGTTAGATATTACATTCGATAGTATAGCTAATGTACCAGTTGCTAGTGCGACAAATGTATCTGACTGGAATACATTTTTTGACTTACCAACCAATGGCACGCCATTTACTTTTGTATCTGTTGATGACAATACAGTTAAACTATATGGGGGCAAGAACATAAAAATAGAAGATTACTTGTTTCTACAAGATGCTCATCTTGTTGAAATAGATGATTATGGATGCATTGAAACCCTTGGAATAGACTGCTTCTACAAGACTGCTAAATTAGTGTCGGTGACTATGCGTGGTGTCATTACAAGCCTTGCGACGAGTAATGATTACGGTCCATTCGGAGAGTCACAAGCGTTAACAACGCTCAGACTGCCACGACTTATAAATGCAGGTGGGTCTTTAGCATATATGTGCACAAAGCTCACCGAGGTCGATCTGTCGTCGGTGGAGGACGTTGGCGATTACGGCCTTTATTATTGTGTCAGCCTAAAGGAAGGAATATTTCCAAATCTCAAGAAGTTCGGGTATTGTAGTTTTTATGGAGTGAGGTTTGAGGTATTGGATATTCCTAGAGTTACTGCCGAAACGGTCTCTGAGTTTTATCTCACCTCATTCTCGTCAATAGAGGGAGTGCCGAGAATAGATGTCACCTGTGATCCGTCTATTCTAACTTATAACAATGGGAAGCCACATCCTGACCTTTTGGCCTTGGCGTTATTGAACGATGTGTATTTTAACGGTGTTCTTTATGATCCTGTTCCTGAGAAATCAAGTGGTGATCTTATTATTTCATTTGACACCCTAACAGGCATTGAGACAGCGTTTGAGGGAAGGATGACCGATAAAGATGATGTCAATGTTTGGAATTCGATAATTGCAGACAGGGCATGGTCAACGCCGTTTACGAGTCTTGAGTGGGAGGGAACCACAATTACGCTGAAGGGTGGACAGAATATCTGTTGGCGAAAGCATGACTCTTGGGATCAAACTGGGTGGGAGCTTACACACATGACTAAGTTTGAAGATCATGGGTGTGTAATCTCTGTTGGAACATATGCGTTATATTACCTTCTTCAGAATTTTGTTTTACCTGCGGTTAGGGTGACTGGTGAATGGATTTTTCAGGACTTTACGAGAACGACTCCAGTCATTCTGCCTGAGTTACAAATTGCAGGTTTGGCTACTTTCTATGGGGCGGCATTCTCTGAGTTGTATCTCCCAAAGATGGAGTATGCAGGTCAGTCTGCATTTGGCACGATGCCTGGGGTAAACGTTATTTTCATGCCGTTTGTCATCACCTTCGGAACGAGGAATACAAGTTCTGCCATGTTCTATCAGGTAGCAGGTGCCACGATAACTATTACCATACCTGTTGCATTAATGACCTGCAATGATGGTAATCCTCATGCAAGTATTGCTGCTCTTCAAGCAGCGAACACGGTAACGGTCGTGGCCTATCCGTCTCCACTTGAAATGACTTTGACGGCAGGGGGTACTGGGGCTGGTGTTGCAATACTCAATCTTGAGGCTTCTGAAGATACTACTATTGCATTGGATGGTGAGGGGCGGTTCTACGATGACGCTGCTGGTACTCAGAACCCGACAACTCAGCGTACAATCGTTGCTGGAGCAATGCGAGCATTCTACGTCAAGGTTGCGTCAGGTGAAAGTAAACTCACAATTAACGACCCCGACCTGATAATCAAGTGGGGGAATCCTGATTATGAAAATAAATGGGCAGGTTGGGTTGACGGCTACTATAATGATGCTAATGGCCCAGTGCTTAGTGGAGCATTTGATAAACTCCTGAATATTACACGTATTAGTGTTGGCTTGTATAGTGCGGTGCAGCCTGTCATAAGTTATCACATGGCAAGGATGTCTCCCACGTTGGAGGAATTTGAGTTTTCAAGTCTTGGTACTAGCGTTGGCGATCCTGAGTTTATGCCGCGAACCCTGAAATACATATATACGTTCTGTGATTTTACTGCTGGCGGCGACTTTGCAAACCTGCCCCCTATCATGGAGTATTTCTATCAGATGACATACATGGGGTACGTGAATCCAACTACGGTTGGGGTGTTGGGCAAATTCGGTCTTAATCTCATTAATTTCGCACCAAATGGGGAACAGAATGTGTCGGGTGACTTTGCTAATGTTCCTGAAGGGTGGTTCGGTTTTAATCTTGGCAGTATGCTCGATACATGTGGTGGTGATTTTGCCGATCTACCTAATTCGATTTCTCAAGTAACATACTATGGTATTGGCACTATATCATATACTGGCGGACGAACATGGAGTAATGATCTTAATTGGGTAAAAATTAAACCATCTGGCGCAGATGGCCTTTCGGTACAGGAACAATCTGACCTTATAATAGATATGTCGAAGTCAGCATGGAATCGGGGAAGAGATAACAGTTATTTTTACATTAGAGGTACAAATACTGTATCAATGGCTGATACTACTCAGGGCGGTATATGGGGAGATTTCAGCGGAGTTCCAGCGCCCACAGCGCTGGCAACTGCTCTCAAAAATCTAAATACAAAAATTAACTCAGCAAGTATTCTATTAAAAGATGCTGTTGTTCCTGGAATAACTGGAGATGGTACAGGATTTCCTGCTGGGTTTGGCAACTGGTGGAGATCATAATAATTAATTAAATATACAAATAAAAATATGATAATTCAAAAAGACAAATTATGGCATTTTTTTGGGGCAATTCTTATTTCGTGGATTGTTCTTTTAGCTTCTCACCTATGGTTTCCATTACATTATAATTGGGACTTTGGGTTGGCTTTTGCAGTTTCTTTCTTTTGTATAATATTGAAAGAAGTTGTATGGGATAAATGGTTGAAGATGGGTACGCCTGAATTGATGGACTTCTTCTGGGGGTTTGTTGGAGCAATTGTTGGTCCGGCAATTTGGATGGTTGTTGAAT
>ERZ795031.1082-NODE-1082-length-29870-cov-21.806373_pt1 | contig 29870 bp, 21 predicted proteins | sample MGYA00375123_ERZ795031 | MGnify/ENA primary metagenome ERZ795031 (study PRJEB30166, sample SAMN05720159) | activated sludge metagenome | isolation source: anaerobic digester from wastewater treatment plant | place: USA | collected 2015-04-21 ...
ACTGGCCTTCTCCTCGAGGCCAGAAAGGCCACTTTGGAGAATCTCCTGGTTCTGCTCGACGGCTCTGATGTTGTCGGTAAGTCCTTGGGTGTCGTCGCGCAGAGACTGATGCAGAGCGGCTTGTCCACTGGAGACATCGGTGACGCTGCTGACAAGGTCCTGGGTAAGCTTTCGCAGACTTTCGACGTCCGCATCAAGCTGCCCCTGGCTGGCGCCAAGGCCGGCAATCTGAGCGGTGACCGCCTCAGTATGGCACTGCAACGTCTCCCCAACCTTGGCCTGTTCGGCGGCCAGGGCCGTGATTTCTTCCGCGACGTGATTCGCCTTTTCGTCAAGGCTTTGGACGGTGGCCTGGAGAGTCTGCTGATGATCCGAAAGGGCTTCTATCCGGCCGCTCAGCTTCTCGTTTGTGCTTCTGATCCCTTCCTTCAGCCCGCTTTGTTCGGCGACCATCTGACTGGCCTTCTCCTCGAGGCCAGAAAGGCCACTTTGGAGAATCTCCTGGTTCTGCCCGATGGCTCTGATGTTGTCGGTAAGTCCTTGGGTGCTGTCTCGCAGCGTGCGGTGGAATGTGGCCTGCTCATCAACGATATGTGTGAAGTTGCTGTCAAGCCGGTCCTGGGCGACGGTAAGTGACGCCATCTGAGTGGCAAGCGCTTCGGCACGGGCGCTTAACACCTCGGTCAGCGTAGCCTGCCTATCGGCCACATGGGTGATGTTGCCGGCAATGCCCTGGACGAGATCTCGTAGACTATCCGCCTTGCTGTCAAGCTGTCCCTGCACAACTGCCAAGGCCGACATACTCCCTACTACCCGCTTACCCTCCGCGTGGACGGCCTGTTGCTGCGCGTCCTGCTTCTCGACAAGGGTTCCGATTCTGTCAGAGGTCTCCTGATTTGTCTTCCGGAACTCGCCGAAGCTCGCTTCTATTCTGTGCTGGGTCTCCGCCATGACGATGAAGCGGTCGGCCAGTATCTCGCTGTTGCTGAGTAGCGCCTCCTGGAGTCTGGACTGCTCGCTCCGAACGCTGAACACGTCCGCCGCTATCTGCTCGGTGTCCCGCATCACGCTTGTGAAGTACTCTTTGCATCCTGCCAGTGTGATGGATGCCGCCACGAGATTGCAGAGAAGAGCGCTCAAGATAAACACGACAATCTCAGCCCTACCAGAGCCAATTGGCAATAAGCTCGAAGAAGCTGCCACGGCCACAAACAGGAGTGCCAGAACAAGGAGAATTGGCGGCACAATCCATCTTATTGCACTACCCCTTTTGACCTTCTCGACATTTCTCTCGGCACCGTTATTGGTTTTTTCGAAACCTGCGATATCGCTTAGGAAGTCGTCTTCGTTCATAACATACCTCACCTCAGATCCACGTTCAACTAGGCGGCTCCGGCGTGCCGCATTTTCGTCCTCTGTGTTCTATCGTCTGGAATTGGACGCAAGGTTACTGCTTTGCTCACATCCGCATTGATAAGGAAACCAGTAAGGTCATGACCGGCGCAACTGCCGGTGGGTGCGGCGGGATTGACGGCGTCAACAATCCCAGGTAACTTGCTACGTTGCCTTCCCCTCAACCGCTCAGCCTTTCTCGGACCTTAGTCCACCACTGAAACCCACGGCCTCTGACGGTGCGACCCGAAGATCTTCGAGCGATCTGGCGTGTACTATGATAGTCCCGAAAAACTGGACCACGGGGGAAGGTGGAATCGTTGCTTGGATGAGAGGACTACTGGCGGGACAAACGATTGAGAGCAAACACCGGAAGTTCAGTGGGGCCTTCAGGGCAAAGGTGACCTTGGCGGCGGTCAAGGGGGATCCGACGGTGGCCGAGTTGGCCGGTGACTTCGGAGTTCATCCGAACCAGATCGCCGAGTAGGAGCGTGAGCTGCTCGACGGGTTGCCGGGGATCTTATCCAACAAGCACAATCCGGACGTTCGTGGTCAGGAGGCTCTGACAGCTCGCTTGTACCAGCAGATCGGCCAGCTGAAGGTGGAGCTGGACTGGTTGGAGAAAAAAGCTGGCTATGACGCCTGAGGACAAGCGATTGATGGTCGAGCCAGAGCACAAAAGGGATTTCGGTGCGGCATCAGGGCCGGTTGCTGGGCCTTAGCCGCAGCAGTTTCTACTACCGTCCGCAGGCCGAGAAGGCGTACAACAGGCCGGTGATGCATCTGATGGACGAACATTACGTGCGGCCACCCTTCTACGGCGTGGCGAGGATGACCGCATGGCTGCGTCGTCAGGGCCACGCGGTCAACGCCAAGCGGGTGCATCGGCTGCTCCGACAGACGGGCCTGGAGGCGACTTATCCTCGGAAAAAGCAGGGTCTCAGCCAGGCGGATCGGTCGCACCAGGTCTATCCTTATCTTCTGCGGGACCTGGCCGTTACGCCGGCGAACCAGGTCTGGGCCTCGGATCTTATCTACATCCGGATGACGCGTGACTGGGTGTATTTGATGGCGGTTCTGGACTGGTTCAGTCGGTGCGTCCTGACATGGGAGATTTCGATTACGCTGGAGGCCGATTCCTGCGTGACGGCGCTGCAGCGTGCGCTGGCCTGGAGGCACCCGGAGATCTTCAGCACCGATCAGGGCCGCCAGTCCACAAGTGGTGGATGGTTGGAGACTTTGGAGAGGGCAGCGGTGACGATCAGCATGGACGGTCGTGGGCGAGGCCGAAGCTGGCCCGGGGCAGAACTTCGACTGTTACAGCAAGCAGCGGCCGCACCAGGCGTTGGGCTATCGCAGAAGTTGTCCCGCTTGTCGTTGGAATTCGACCTGCGGCCGGGTAACAGGGGACGACTCTATGCGGCGGCCTCTTGTCTGTCAAGGAGCGTGGCCATCGCGTTGATCAGCTGCGGCAGTTGACTGTACGCCTGGATACGACGGAAGCGGCTCTGGGCATCCAGCAGCACGCTCGCGGCCCAGCGACAGGCCATGTTCCCGTCCCGCCAGCGTTTCACACCCCGGCACAGATCGCCCGCCCACGAGAAACAGCTCTCAATGAGATTCGTGCTGGAGAAGATCCGGCGCAGCTGCGGCGGCAGTCCCAGGCGGTTGATCGTCAGCGTCTCTTCCAGGCCTTCCTCCAGACTCGCCGCCGCCTGGTTGATCGACGCCAGCCAGTCATGCACCTTGCGTAGCTCCTTGAACGCCTGGTCGTAGTCGGTCATGCCCCAGGCCATCTTCAGTTTCAGCGACAGCATACCGTGATACTTCTTCGGCAGATACTTCTGGAGGTTGCGTTTCTTGTGCACCCGGCAACGCTGGATCAAGGCCTTCGAGCCGAAGCGGCTAACCACCGCCTTCTTGAGGGCCTTGGCTCCGTCCAGCACGAACAGATACGACGGGTCCTTCGAGAGGCCCCGTTCGATCAGATCGTCCAGCAGGGCCCCGCAGACCTCGGCGTTTTCCGTCGCCCCGGACCACAGGCCCAGCACGTGTTTGCGACCCTGGCGGTCCACGCCCACCGCCACAATCAGCGTGAAATCATGGAATTCCTTGCCGTCCAGAAACACCACGCACAAGTCCAGGTTGCCCAACGGGCGCTCGAGCATCTCCTTCAGTTGTTGACGGCTGGCGGCCTTCCAGTGACGAGAAACCGAACTCTTCGCAATCCCGTAGCCGTCGCACACGTCGTCGAGAGCCCCGGCGTAGTCCCGGGTGGAGACGCGCCGCAAAATCCGTTGCGAGACCGCCTCCTGCATCCGTTGCGGATGAGCGAACGCCTGATAGCGCTGCAGCGGCACCTCGTGGCCTTCGACCGAGCGGACGCGGGGTCGGGGCATCGCCACCTTGCGCCCGCCGAAGATCACATGGCCTTCGTCGTGGCCCCAACGGGTCGCCTGCCGATCCGCTTGATGCTCATACCGTACACCCGCGATCTGCTCGACCTCCTCGTCGATCAGCGCCTTCATCATCAGCAGACCGGCTTGAGCGGCGGTCTGTTCGATCGCCCCGGCGACCTCCGACAGCAGCGGACTCATCGGCAACACCATCTGAAACGAGGCCTTGCCCCCGGCTACGTCCACCGTCACGGCCTGGTCCTGGAGATTATGTACTTTCCTTCTGGAACGACGTGTCTTTCTCTGGTAGCTTTTGCCCATCATGCGGTCCTTTCTACGAGTAGCAGGTCTGTGTGTGACAACACTCTGTTACCCGGACCGCATGGTCTCTTTCAATCATTTCTCAACGACAACCGGGACATGCTCCTATCGCACGCCGGCCGACCTTCATTTCGCCAACAAGGCGGGCGCCGGATCCCTCGCTACTCTACGCTCGCTCCCGCCACCCCAAGGTCAGATGGTCCCCTGGCCGACGAGCTCAAGGTGGCCCAGCGGGAACTGGTGCTACTGCGTCTCGAAAACGAAGTCCTAAAAAAGCGGCGGTGTACTGCGCCAAGGAGTCCCTGTGAGGTACGCCTGGATTTACACGCAACGGGGCTCTTATCCGCTGGGACTGCTCTGCCGCGTCTTGCCGGCCTCGCGAAGCGCCTATTATGCCTGGCGCCGCTGGCCCGTTCGAAGGCTGCGGTCCCACGCTCGACCAGCTCCTGCTGGCAGACCTCCGAGCTGCGCTTGTGCTTCAGTAGATGGAGCCGCCGGATCTGCATCTTCTCCGGACCGGAGAACTGTCGTGGTGTTGTCATGAACATTCCCTTCCGTAGTAAGGGTCAATCTATTCTCTAAGACCCAACCTGGGAATGTCCAATCCCGTCTGAAGCAACACAGCATAAGCGGTCCGTCCCTCCCAGGCGCGATCTCCAAGATTGCGTCGACGGTTCCGATCGCAGTGACTTCACTCCGCCGTCTTGCGCGTCCTGCTGAGCCCGAGTTGGCGGATCTTGCCGCGTACAGCGCCATGAGATCTCCCGATCTCCTCCGCGATTTGCCGGGCTGTGTCTGTGGAAAGCAAACTGCGGAGCTTGCCGATTTCTGCCTTTGACCATCGACGCTTCTGGGTGATTCTCTCCCGACAGGCTTTCCCAAGGACAGCAAAGCGTGTTCGTCGCAAGTTGGCAGCCATCACTTCGGTGCTAACCTTACCGTAGTCCTGCGCGAGAGAGCGGACTTCTCCTGTTACCCAAGCGCGGACCTTTGGCTCAAGCCCGAGGGTCGTGACCCTAGCGTTTACTGCTCCCGCGGTGCGTCCGAGAGTCTCTGCGACTTGGCTATAGGCACGCGTTGACCGCTGCTCCCGCAGGAGCTCGTCCTCGTCTTGGCTCCAGAACGCCATCTTTCGCAAGCCTAGCTTCTTCGCCTTCAAGTGCACAGCGTTCCGCGTTCTGCCGAGCTTTTCGGCAATCTCCTCGTAGGGCATGGTCAGGTGTAGTTCGCAAAGTAGACCTACCTCTTCCTGTGACCAAGCTCTGCTGTTGCGGAGAACAGATCCGCCAGGATGCGTATGGTGATTCCTGACCAATCCCAGATTTCGCGCCTTGCCCTTTACGGCCCATTCAGATCGACCGAGCATTCTAGCCAGGTCTGTATCGGTGTGATCGGCATATAGTCCCGTAAGAACACCAACTTCCTCGCAGTCCCAGGGTAAGCCTGCTCGATGTCTCCTTCTGGTCCGCGAGGTTTTCCTGAGTTGCATCATATGTCTCCTTACCGGTTATCGTCAATGTGCCTTTCAAAGAATCGGCCCAGGACTCGGAAGGCTGCAATAATTCTCAGAAGCGATGTCAAGCCCGGTAACCAAAGTATCTCGGTCGCAACAGAGACTCCAGTTGCCTGGGGCCCCCGCTCAGATCCATCCGGTAGCAATTGGCTTATACGGCTCCTACCTCGGATCACGGCGTCAAGTCGCCGTTTGGGACAAGGATGGAGGTGAAGGCGGATGGCTGCACCGAAGACATTGGCCACAGCAACGTACGGATAGACCCCGAGCCACGGGAGCCGGGGCATGGGGCCGTGAGGTTAGAAAGGTACTGCTGCCATCGGCAGAATGCGGTCCGGACTTCAGCCTAGCGGAGACCTGTGGACTCGATGAGCCAGAGAGGGCTTGGTTGCGGGAGGCCAGAATGAAGAAGGTCGCGAACCCTCCGGGAAATCGATATTCCGGACCTTCCAACATATTCCATCGGCTCTGAATGGGCGGACTTCTGGAGATTCCCTCGCAACGTTACAGTCCGAAAAGTAGCGCGTACCTGCGTCGGTGGAAGCAAAAAAGCGGCATTCACCTTCATAGGAAAATCTGCGCGAGAGCGGTAGAAGCCTCCTTTGGAGGGGCAAATGGGAAATCCATGATAGCGGCGTATCCGCCGGGCGTCCCGATGCTCCGTTGCCACGGAGGCAACTACGTGGTCGTGCGCATTTGCGGTCCGAGGAGACGCTTTTCACCGGCTTTGGAGAAGTCGTGTGCAGTTCCATCCGACAAGAGATATAGGTCTGTAGGTCCTTGGAATGGCGACCCATATGTCATGATTCTTATCCAGGGAGGCGACGCGATGCTGGAGAGAACTAAGAGTTGCGAGGGAGTGAGAACCGCGATCCCCACGATGCGGTCCCCCGATTCGCTGGAGTTCGGAGAGACCGAAGTGACCGTCGAAGACATTATGACGGAGGCCATCATCTCGGCAGCCCCCGAGGAGGCCGTTTTGTCGGCTGCCCAAAGAATGTCTGAGCACAACATTTCCTGCATTGCCGTCACCACCGGCGAACGGGCGGTGGGCATCCTGACCGAGCGAGATGTGCTCAAGGGTGTCGCGGCCGGATACGAAGAGTTTGTCGGGGCGACCGTGGCAGAGAAGATGTCTAGTCCCGTCATCTCTGTTCCTCCCGATCTGCGGGCGCTGGAAGCCAGCGCGCTGATGGAGTCGAGAGGCATCAAGCGATTGCTGGTCGTCCAGGGAGAGCGCCTAATCGGAGTCGCCACGCAGACCAACATCACCCAGAGTCTGGTTTCCATGTGCCGGTTCAAGAGTGTCTCAGAACTCATGACCAGCGACGTCGTGATGGTGAGCCCGACTACCTCCATCACCGATGGCGCTCAGCTCATGGCTTCACGCAATATCTCATGCCTGGTAATCTTGCACCGTAGGGAAGCAGCCGGCATAGTGACAGAGAGTGACATCCTCCAGAGGGTCGCCACCGGTGGCGAAAACCCCGCGACCACCCCCATAGCCGAGATCATGTCCTTTCCCGTGGTGGCGGTGCCATTGACCTATTCGGTAGGGAGCGCCAATCAGAAGATGCAGGAAATGCACATTCACCGACTCCTAGTGGGCAGTGCTCAACAGGTGGAGGGGATCATCACTCAGACAGATATCATGGCGGCGGTGCGCAGAAATCTGGAAGAAGCACGAGAGGCACGTCTATGTCGCCAGCGGGAGATGAGCCAGTTGGTCAACCTGGCTACCAAGAAGCTGTTGTTGATTCAAGATTGGGCCGGAGGATCAAGGCCTCCCGCAGACTCTATGTGCCAGCGTCCTTCTGCCCCGGACCGCGACCCTGATCGCGCGGAACTTCAGAGCCTGATATCGGAACTTCAGGACAACCTGGAGAAGCTCACGGCGATAATCCAGGATCCGGATTAGACTGCATCCGACTTGACAACTACCGTCGTGGATGACCGGCACGGCCTGCTCGTACAAAGCGACGTGGTCAACGACAACAACAGCCTGGGCCAGTTCCCCGAGCAGATGGACCAGGCGGATGCGACGCTCGAGCAGCCCTGTCGGGCGGCCTGCGCGCATGAGGGTTTTGCCAATGCCAAGGAATTGGCGCAGATCGACGCGTAAGGAATCGAGGCGATCGTTCCCTCGGCCCAGCAAGCATAAGGCCGAACGCCAGGGCCTTGTGACAAGAGCCGTTTTCGTCACGACGCCGAGGCTGATGTGTGTTTTTGTCCGGAAGGGCATCTTCTGTCGTTTCGCTACCTCCAGGAGGGCGAAGGCAAACGCGGGTATTACGGCGGCTCGACATTCTGTAGGAACTGCCGACATTACGGGGTGTGCACGAGGAACGCCACGACTGGGCGTCAGATTATCCGCTATGAGAACGACGCCGTACGGGAACGGTTAGTGACCCACGACCAGGAGCCCGGGGCCCAGGTGATCTACGCTCGTTGCAATGAGAAAATGGAGTTGCCCCTCGGGCACCTCAAACGCAATCTGGGGGGTCGACAGTTTTGTGCTGCGTGGTGTGGCGGGTGTCCGCACAGATCTGTCGCTGTTGAGCAGTTGCTTCAACCTGGCCCGCCTGATTGGGCTGCTGGGGGTCTCTGGGCTCATCACGAAACTGTCGAGTCTGAAGAAAGATGTTCTGGGACCTGCTGAGCCGCACCTGGCACCCCATGGAAGAAGGACCGCTACGGACCAAGCTCTGCCTGACGGACCCTTGAAGATGGTTGGCATTTTCCCGGCGGGCTTCTGAAACCCAGACGGCAAGGTCTCATGGACGGTGCATGCTGTGCTATTGTGACACAGCCGGAAGGCGGAGGCCGCGCCAGTCGCTATCGCACACGGCACTTGACGAATGCCGTATGCCAGTCGATAATCGACACGTCAACGGAGACAGCGACTTACTGGGCTAATGATAGCAGTTGTCCAATTCCCCCCGCTGATCCAACACGGTCGTCAAGCTCTCTGGACTTGACGTGCCGGTCAAGGATTTCATCTTCTCTGGCCGCAATGGAGCTTTCGACGGACATCCATAGCACGCCCGCTTGAAACACCGGCTACGTCCTGTTCCCGCAATCACTTAAGGTGCGATTGCCCTGCCCCGAGGGTGGAAAGTGTTGAGATTTGGCCGCCTGTTGTTGTATCATGGGGAGGCTATCGTTATGGAGTAGAGTTTATGGACCCACCTGAGAAGCGGCGAAGAAATCAACCCGCAAAGGAGGGGGAACGCGGGAGAGAAGGTCAGAAACGCCAGGTACAAAGGAGGCGGGTCGAGAGGAGGCAGTTTTTCAGGATCGTCTATCCGCTGACGCTGATTCCAAAAACCATCAATAGCAGCTTCCAAGTCATCAACCTCTCTCAGCAAGGGGTACTACTCAGATGGGAAGGCAAACAAGATGACTGTCCGGTGAACCTGACTATAGGGAGCATTATCAATCTGCAAGTCCAGCTTCACGATGGAGAAATATTGGACCTCGAGGTCAAGATTACAAGGTGCCAAAGTGAGCTACACTCCCATCAAGCTGTTTATGCAGGCACACTCGAACCGGCTCTCTCTGCGGCAAGGCTACGCAAGGAGGAGGCCTATCTCTTAAGGCACGTTCCCGATTTCTGCCGGGTGGCTTGGTATTCGGCCGACCCTTTGCGGGACGACTGATCCGGTTGGGTGTTCCTTGCGAAGGCACGTTGAATCCCCAGTTGGAGATCCCGACGGGCGATGCTCCTCCCAGCCGGAAGCACTTGGGGGCGGCTCAGGAGGTGACAAATGGGCGGAAGCACTCCAAGAGAAGGCTCCGTTATGGAGTTAGCAGGCCATGCGGGCCGCAACGCGCAGTGAACACCGAGCAGGCCCCAAAACGACACCGTGGAAGCTGGTCACCTCGACCATGTCCAGTTCGACCAGGGTGTCGGCCAAGAGTCTGAGCGTCCAACCGTCCCGGCCTTCCGGCACCGAACTGCAGGCCAAGGCACTCAACTTCGCTTCTCCTTGGTTATCCAGCATCCGTGGGCCGGAGGGGCGAACTTGTTTCTTGCATTCGAGGACCGCGTCCAAGCCTTCCAGGACGAGCCGCCGGCGTACATTCTCAACGCTGCGGGGATGGCAGGAAAAGGCCTCGGCAATCTGCCGATCCGGCCACGCCGGCCCGGTCACATCGGCCGCCAGCAGAATGTTGGCATGCTTGATGTTGTAGGCCGCGCTTTGCCCTTTATGACCATCACCTCAAGGCAGGTACGTTCTGCCATTGTGAGCCGAACCACATACTTCTTCTGCATAACCGTTCTCTCTCCTCCTTCAAATCATCCTTGATCCAATGGAGATGTCGGCTCACAGAAACAGATTCCTAAAGGCCATTGTCATGAACCGCTAGACCTCGACCGGAAGCATCCTGCCGGTGCCTTGCAGAACTTCGGCGATGACTTCCTCACCACCACGGTTGATGATGTGCTGAAGTGCTTCGACGGCTTTCGGATCGAACTTGGACCCGGTAGAGTGCACGATGTTGTCCAGCGCGTTGAAGACGCCGATACTTTTGCGATACGGCCGATCAGAAAGCAAAGCGTCAAAGACATCAGCCACGGCGATGATCCGCGCCGCAAGCGGTATTGCTTCGCCCTTCAATCCCGCGTTTCCCGTACCGTCGTAGTTTTCGTGGTGTGCTTCGATGATATCGGCAATGCTGGCCAGCATCCCACCTATTGGGCGAACCAAAGAGGCGCCATCAGTGGTATGTTCCTGTATGATCTGACGCTCATCCGCGGACAATGCTGCCGCTTTTCGGAGTATACCGACGCTGATATTGACCTTGCCGACATCATGCAGGAGTGCGGCGATTCTCAATTCCTCGATCGAGGCACTCTTCAAGCCGAGTTCCCGGGCAATGCTGATGGACCACGCCGCCACCCGAACGCAATGCGCCTCGGTATCGGCATCGATCGTCTCGATGAACTTCGAGAGAATCGCCAGGACCCCGCTGTAGGCGCGCTCGAGGCTGCGCATGGCCTCTTCGGTCCAGGCCCGCAGGGTGGATACTACGTAGGCCGTTACCACGAGGATGCCGCCCCAAATCAGCAACTCGGCCCAGAGCAGGGAAACGCTCCCGGAGTAGACCAGAGATTCGGGAAGAAAGAAGGCAAATGCGGCGACCAGCACCGCCGCCAGAATGGCGACGCTGACCGCATGCCGTTTGCGCAGTGTCCAGGCCGCCACGATAACCGGCAGATAGAACACGTAAAGAACGACCTTCTGGTTGACCAGCAGGATGTTCATCGCGCCCAGCAACGCCGTGAAGACCATGAGCGGAAGAAGACCCGGCCGGACTTTTGATAATTCGCGCCATGCGGGATGGGAAATTACTCTGTTGCTGCCTTTCATGATTGAACACCTCCCAAAGTCCCTTTTGTCACGTTCGAATGCCCTCTCAACCATTCGCCTCTGAACGTAGCGCCCACACATAATTGCAATGGCTTCCTACCTTCACAGAACCCTCATCGGCACACGCCGAGTGCACATTGACAGAAAAGGTTGAGGTCGCGGCGAATCCTGGGTTCGTTCCTCTGCGGCGGAAGAAGTCTGTCTCTTGAGGTACGTTGCGGATCTCTACCGCGTGGCTGGGCATTCGGCCGACCTCTTGCAGGACAACTGATCCAGCAAGACAATATCGGACAGGCCTATCCTGCCAATACGTGGGTAGGTAGAAACACGTATTTCCTGGAGATATTTCAGTCGACGAGGGATTTTTTGATTGGGTCGCGGCAAGACACCGATATTCCGGATTGAAAGAGCATGATGCTCCTGTGTTGGTTCAGCGGGAATTGGACAACTACTGTGGTTGGCCAAGCGAATAGATCGCTGGCTCCGCTGCTGGGTCCAAGAGATACGCTGGGCTTCTGCGGGCGGCGATCGTTGCGGAGCCGTGAGAACCACATAACCAGAGGTATCCTTTCGGTCGTGGCGCTCGATAGTGTCTCTGAGATTGTAAGTGATAGGCTCGATGGTTGGCCACAGTACAGGCTCTGCCTAACAGCCCGACGGTCGTGCGGAATGAACGTGCAGATTAGTGTCTGATTACCAAGGAATTACTCAATGCTGGATTTCAACGAGATTGGCTACCGTACAGAAACGACGCCAGCTACCACCGAAACAGGGCTGTCGCTGGAATTTAGCGACACGGAACTGAACGTCGGAGATATAATGACCGAAACCATCATCTCCGTGGGCCCCCACGGGACCGTCGGATTGGCGATCCAGGAGATGGCCAGGTACAAGATCTCCTGCATCCTCGTCGTCACCGCCGGAAGGGCGGTGGGCATCCTTACGGAAAGAGATGTGCTCCGAGGCATCGCGACACGCTACAGCGACTTCGTCCGCGCGACCATCGCAGAGGAGATGTCGCAACCCGTGATTTCTGTCGATCCCAACACGACCGTATTGGCGGCCAGTAAGCTAATGGCGTGCAAGAAGATCAAGCGGTTGCTGATCACCCGAGAACAGCATCCGGTCGGGGTGGTCACGCAGACGGATATCACCAGTGCCCTGACTTCCATGTCACCCTTTAGAGACATTGCCAGTTTGATGACGCGCGATGTGGTAACCGTCAGCGAAACCGCTACGATGACCGAAGCGGCTCAGCTCATGGCGACGGGCAACATCTCGTGTGTCGTGATCGTGCGCGGAAACAAAGCCGTGGGCATCGCCACGGAAAGGGATATTCTCCAGCGTGTCGCCCTGTCCCGCGGAGATCCGAGGACCACCCCGGTGACCGAGATCATGTCCTCTCCCGTCGTGACCGTCCCGCCCACGTTTTCGGTAATGAGTACCAGCCGGATGATGGATCAAATGCGTATTCACAGACTACTCGTGGGAAGTACCACCGATATCCAGGGCATCGTCACCCAGACGGATATCATCACGGCGGTGCAGCGTAAGCTGGAGGAAGCATGCCAGGCCCGGTTGCAGACGAAATCGGACGTGGGCCGGTTGGCCGACTCCGCGATGACGAATTTGTCATCGATTCAGGACCTCTTCCAAGAAATCCTTTGTCACCACAGGTTTGTCGGGGAGTCTGCGAAGACGGCAGAGTCCCGAGAGAATGCTGCATCCCCTCGTTCGGCCATCTCCGAATGCGATCAGGACGAGGCCACACTGCACGGCCGTATCCTCAAGGAGTTGGAGACTCGGATTTTACAGACGCAAGACAGCCTGGCGAAACTGGCAAGCATGGTCGGAGTTCCGACATCCGGGAAACCTGCCCCGACCGCCGCAGACCATCTACTGGGATGGTCTGAGACAGGTGTCTGATGCCGGCCCGAAATGGGATCTACAGACTATGTTGGGGATTCTAAAAAAGGGTGCATGTCCTATAGGGATTGATTTGGGCTATGAGTTCCTGAAGGTGGCCCAACTTGCTACCAACGGCGAGCAAATCACAGTTGTCAGTTGCCAGTGGATGCGCTGTGCGGCCTACGATCCGCCTGACGGCCCTCAGTGGCAGCGCTGGGCAATCGATGCCATTTGCCACGCTCTCGCTAACGGCCGGTTCCGCGGTAAGGATGTCGTCGTGGCACTACCGACCACGGAGCTATTCATTGAGCATCTGAAATGTCCCCAAGCAGCTGAAGGCAAGTTCGAGGATGCGATCTTCTCGAAGATCAGGCAGAAAATGCCCTCGGGATGGACTCGGAACAACACTGTCATCAAATGCATGCCGACAGAACAGGACAAGATCCTGGTGATTGCCGCGGAGCGCGCCATCATCGACAGGCATCTGGCGATCTACGAAGGGGCGCGCCTTACCGTCAAATCCATGGCTGTCTGGCCGGTAGCGATGGCCACCTGCTACGCCCGACTCTTCGCCCGGCCCGGAACCGCCTTTGACTCGGCCGTTATGCTCCTGGACATCCGTCCGGAGTACACTAACATGGTCGTCTGCCGGGGACGGAATCTGCTCTTGGCGCGCTCGATTCCCATTGGTGGCCGGCAACTCAGGGGTATTGCGGAAATCGACACGCTCACATCGGAAGTGAGCGCCTTGAGAAACCGGTTCCTGTTACTTTACGGGGATGTGCAGATTGAGCGCTTAATCTTTCTGTCCGGGCCGGCTATAGCTCCAGAGGTATGCCGAATAGTCGGGGCCGACCTGAGCCTTCGAGCGCAGCTTGGGGATTGCCAGGTAGCCCTGGGAATGCAGACGATATCTGATGGGCCGTCCAGGGGTGACGAGGTACAGACGAGTTGGGCTCTCGCCTTCGGACTCAGCCTGAGCTGAGCATGACGCAGGAATGACCGGTGGCACACACATCAACACCGTAACAGATTTGCCCGGTCAGGCCACCCACCGGGTACAGTGTCCCTGACGGTCGTGAGTCCAAGGCAGTGGACAAAGCGCCGCTTGGCCCGTTGAAGGAACACCAACACGTGGAATACTCGTCCGACGATCCATCCATGAATAGAATCAAAGGTGAGGGTCGCCAGACGATCACAGAATGGCTTTGGCGCAAGGTGGGCCTTGGAGCAGTCCTGCTGTTACTATGCTGCTCGCCTGGTATTTGCTTGATTCGTGCGGGCCTGCGCGATGTCAAGCACTCTGTCCACGCACGTCGAGAGTCGTGGGGCAGAGGACCGGACACCCCTGCTGAGAATACCGAATGAAGCCTTCAGGCCCCGGCGGTAGTCTCGCTTTCTCTCCCTCGCAAAACACGCGGGGGCTAAAAGGGGGGTGTTGGGTCACGAAAGAAGGCCAGCACATATGAGTGAATCGCATTGTCGGGACGACGGTTCTCCACTGATTGCGGCGTACTCTGGATGCATGGACTTCATCGTGTCCTTTCGGCAAGGGTGCCTGAAATGACTGTTTCGGCTCGGTATTTTCGGTTGGTGCCGGTGGATTCGGCTTGATCGGCCGCCTATGGAATGGGGCGTCGGGCGCCGCCGGCAAAACCTCTGGCGGGAGACCGACCGATGAATAGCCGCCAATCGACGCACCTTCCCGTCGCCCTGCGTACCGCATCTCGCCGGTTCGATCGCTGGCGCAGCCGGCAGCCCGCGACGCCAAACTCGAAGCGGCCCGGCAAACGCGGCGAACCGCCGCCGTGGCCCAGACCCACTAAGGAGATAGAACGCATCGAGATCTACAAGGACCTCGCAGAAAACGACAGCCATACCCTTCGCAGAAGCCGATGGCAGGCCCTCGCAAGGCGGAGGCCACGCCGCCGTTGCGTGGCGGCCGGCTTGCCGGGCCGGAGGCTACAGGACCAGCGTGGAGAGCCAGGGGCCTTCCTCAAAAGCACGAGGGAAGGCCCGTGGCGGGCGCTCGAAGGGAACTGCCCGTTCGCCAGCGTACGCATCCAACGACCGGCGCGAGCCCCATGATCTTGAGTTATCAAAGGCAGCCCTTGACAAATGCCATACAGGAGTTGATGATGTCAACGTCCAGCCAGCGATCTATTCGCTTGGCCGACTATAGTAGTTGTCCAATTCCCGCTGAACCAATATAAAATGGCATATCACCCGTGGAACCTGTACACTTCCGCCGCCAAGCCACGCTTTTCTCGAAACATCGAGTGAATCGCATCGTGACTCTGACCGATAAGGGAAACGGGTCTCTATCCAGGGAATGATCGTGGGGACACCGCTATACTCTTCAGAGGAGTTACGCTATGGAAGATGCGACGGAGACGCGCGACTTCGCGGCCACCGCCGATCCGGGCATGCGTTCACCTGTGTTGCTGGGATTCAAAGACGCCGACTTGAAGGTCAAGGATATCATGACCGATAATGTCGTGTGTGCGGTCCCAGGTGAGACGGTATTGTCCGCCGTCAGAAGGATGGCCGAGCAGAAGGTCTCTTGTGTGATCGTCGTCGTCGACGACACGGTCGTCGGAATCCTGACAGAACGCGATGTACTAAGGGGTGTGGCCGCAGGAGGTAGAGACCGCGCCCAGCCGAAGGTAGCGGAGAGAATGTCCAGCCCGGTGGTCTCGACAAACCCGGAGGCCCCTATTCTGGAAGCCAGCGAGATCATGCAGTCGAGAGGAATCAAGCGGCTCGCCGTCGGCGACGGAAAGCGACTTCTCGGACTTGTAACACAGACAGACATCACCCGCGGTTTGACTTCTCTGTGGCCCTTCAAGGAGATTGCTGATATCATGAGCCGCAATGTCGTGGTGGTGAATGCTTCAGCCACCGTGGCCCAGGCCGCTCGTCTTATGTCCTCTTCGAATATCTCGTGTGTCGTGGTAATACAACGAGGAGAGGCGGTTGGCATCGTAACGGAAAAGGATGTCCTCAAGCGGGTCGTAGCGCTCCATCGAGACCCCGGCACGACGCCCGTGGCAGACATAATGTCCTGTCCACTAGTGACTTCGTCGCCAGACCACTCGGTCATGTACGTCAGCCGGATGATGGACCGGATGCATTTTCACAGGCTGGCGGTCAAGGACAACGGGCAGGTGTGCGGGATCGTCAGCCAGACTGACATATTGGACGCCCTGCGGGATGAACTGCAGAGAATACGAGAGGTGCAATTGCGCCATCAATTGCAGGTGAGCCAACTGACCGAGTCCACAAGCAAGAACCTGTCTCTGATCGAGAGCCTTGTCAGAGAAGCTCTGGGCACTCCCGAGAAACCTGCGGAGCCATCCGCGTGGGCTCGGACAAGGGAGAACGCTCCGCACGGCAGCGCCGCGTGTCTCAGTCATGAACACCGTCCAACTACGGCGGGGGAGCCGATTCTGACCTCACTGCAGGACCTGATCTGGGAGTCCAAGAGTAACATCGAGCGAATCTCCGCGGTCGTTCAGGGCGTTCCTCTTATTCGGAGTTTCGACAGTGACTGCCGGTCCACACAAACTCCCGCTCGGCATTAAGCGAATCCCTGGGCCGCCGCCATGTCCCCGCCGCTCGTTCCGGGCGTTCTCTGTCGCCGACCTGCTGCAGTATGACGTAAAGGAGTAGTCTCCAGCCTCGGCCACTGCTCTGTCGCTCGTCTCGGGCGTACCTCATCCCCGACGTGCTGCTGCACGGCGGCGAACCCCCAGTCTCACCCACAACTCCGTCGCTGGCCCCGGGCAGCCATCGCCCTGACTCTTCCCCTGGGGTTGGCCCCAGTGACGATGTTAGGATTTCCCTGTAGAGGTGGCTTTTCTTACAGTAGAAATCTGTAGGAAAAGACGATTCAGCGAAGAACAGATCGTGCGGATTCAGCGTCAGGGGGAGACGGCCGGCCACGGTGGCCGAAGTGTGGAAGCGGGAGGGGATCGCCAAGCAGATTTGGGTATCGGTGGAAGAAAAAGTCCGGGTAGATGGGTGTGCCAGATGTGCTTCGGCGGCGGCTTCATGAATCAGCTCGAATGGGGCAGCGATCGACGAGGCATCCCGCTGCCGGTGGCCGACGTGATGGAGTCATTCTTCAACAGCACGTTCGATTACACCGGCAGCAAGGCTCCGGTGCCCTTCGCGACAGAGGCCGACATGCAGGGCCTGCTGACCATGCTCTTCATGACCTATCTGAGCGGCGGCAATCCCCCGCTGTTCATGGACTTCCGCAAGGTCTGGGAAGCGTGGGAGATCCAGGAACTGGCGGCCAGGCTGGGCCTCAAGAAGCTCGACAAGACCGCCGACTGGTACACCAAGGGTCTGGTGGACGGCGACAACTCCGGCAGCGCCGCCTTCGACTGGGCGGCGACGCCTGGAGCCACGGTCAAGCAGATCATGGAACGCGTGACGATGCCGCTGGCCGATCCCGACTACTTCCCCGGCGGCGGCAACTCGGTGACATTCCTGACGCCGGCGGGCATCGACGGCATCGCCGCCCGTATGGCGTACAGCAGCGTCACGGGGCTGTTCAGCCTGATCTGGGACGAGGCGCACACGACCGAAGTGCCGGAAGAGTTGGGCAAGGCCATGTGCGACCTGACGAATCCGACCTGGCCGCATACCTTCGTCGTACCGAAGTACGCCAGCATGGTCGAGTACAAGCAGTACCCGCCGGCCAATCACTTCCACATGACGTGGAACCTGCCCGTAGCCCGACTGCAGCACTGGATGGACCTGACGGGCGTGCTGAGCGTCACCCCGTGGGCGGCCCGGCCCTCGTTCATCGAGGGCTTCGATCGCCCCAGCCCGTTGATCCACCTGATCAACGGGGGCGAGAGCGTCTACAAGACCCTCACCGCCAAACGCTGAACCATCGTATCGCACAAACAGGAACTGAGGGGAGCCCGAACGCCGGGCTCCCTTTTTTCACGCGCGGTGAAGACATCCGCCGGCCTCTGACTTCGTCTCGGCACATCCTCGGTCAGAATCGGAGGTTTGGCGTTCGCGGAACGAGGAAAACCCGCTATAATACGAGCAGATTCGGGCATCATGACAGACCAACGGGAGTCAAGAACCAGTGGCAAAGTCGGTTCGAAATCTCTTGTGGGCCGCCGGCGTCGTCGCGGCCGGCTTCGCGGCCAGCCTGGCCGTTCTTGCGATTCGTCAGGCGAGCCCCGATGCGCAGGCCGTACTGGAATCCCTCGCCCGGACGACGCCAGGCCATCGGGTGGTCATCGAATACCCGCTCGACGAAACCCTGTTCCCGCCCGAGATTGGCACCCCGTTGTTTCGCTGGAAGGACGAAGATGCCCGCTCCAACACATGGCTGGTCTCGATCGAGTTTCGCGACGGCGCAGACCGCATCGACGAGATCACGCAGCAACCTGAATGGCGACCCAAGGCCGCTCTTTGGGAGGAAATCAAACGCCGGTCCCTCGATGCGCCGGCGGTCGTGACGGTCGCCGGACTCCATCGCCGCAGTCCGTCGGAGATCCTGTCCGCAGGACGCGTGACGATCTGCACCTCCTCGGACCCCGTCGGGGCGCCGCTGTTCTACCGCGAGGTGAATCTTCCCTTTGTCCAAGCCGTCAAGGACCCGTCCAACATTCGCTGGCGCTTCGGAGCGATCTCGTCGACCGAGCCTCCGCCGATCATCCTGGAGAACCTGCCCGTGTGCGGCAACTGCCACTCGTTCTCCGCCGATGCGACCGTGCTGGGAATGGACGTCGACTACGCCAACAACAAAGGCTCGTATGCCATCGCCCCGGTCCGCGAGTCCATGGTTCTCGACGCAGACACGATCATCACCTGGAGCGACTACAAACGAGACGAGGGCGATCCGACCTTCGGCCTGCTCTCGCAGGTGTCGCCGGACGGGCGGTACGTGGTCAGCACGGTCAAGGACGAATCCGTCTTCGTGCCCAAGCCGGGCCTGGAGTTCTCCCAGTTGTTCTTCCCGGTCAAGGGGATTCTTTGCATCTACGACCGCCAGACCGGCGAGTTTCGCGCGCTGCCGGGGGCCGACGATCCCAACCTTGTGCAGAGCAACCCGACCTGGAGCCCGGATGGAAAGGAGATCGTCTTTGCGGCGACAGAGGCCTACAAGCTACGAAAGGCCGGCAACGAGCGCAAGGTGCTGCTGGGTCCTGAGGACTGTCGCGAGTTCCTGGAGGAAGGCAAACCGTTCAAGTTTGACCTCTATCGTATTCCCTTCAACGAGGGCCAAGGCGGCAAACCGGAACCTGTGCTGGGCGCGTCCTTCAACGGCAGGAGCAACTTCTTCCCGAGGTTTTCTCCGGACGGCAAGTGGATCGTGTTCTGTCAGGCGGAGAACTACATGCTCCTCCAGCCGGACAGCGAAATGTATATCATCCCCGCCGAGGGCGGCCAACCCAGGAGGCTGCGCGGCAACACCAAACGCATGAACTCCTGGCACAGCTTCTCGCCCAACGGCAAGTGGCTCGTCTTCTCAGGCAAGCCCGATTCGGCGTACACCCGCCTGTATCTGACCCACATCGACGAGAACGGCCAAAGCACGCCGCCGGTCGTTCTGGATCGTCTGACGGCCCCGGACCGCGCCGCCAATATACCGGAGTTCGTCAACGCCAGCCCAACCGCGATCCGGCGTATACGCGAGCAGTTCGTGGATGACCTGTCCTATGCCCGAGCCGCGTGGGAGTTCCTGAAATCGAATGATTATCAAGGCGCCGAACGACAGGCCCGCAAGGCCCTGGAATTGAATCCGCAGAGCGCCGACGGCCACCATTTCCTTGGATTGGCTTTGTTTGGAGCCAGGCAACACGACGAGGCCATCCGGCATCTGTCGGAAGCGGCGAAGTTACAGCCCGACGCCGCTGAAATACAGACCGAGTTGGGAGTCGTCCTGGTCGCCAGACGGATGCTCGATGAGGGCGTTCGTCATCTGCGCAGGGCGCTGGAACTCGACCCGAACAACGCCGAGGCGTACTTCAATCTCGGCGCTGTGTCGCTCAGCCAAGGCCAGACGCAGGAGGCCCTCAGGTGCTGGCTGCGTGCGGCTGAACTCAAGCCCAAGGATCATGAGGTCCACTACAATCTGGCCACAACGTTGGAGGAACAAGGCGACGCCGATCGGGCCATCGAGTACTATCGCAAGGCCGTGGAACTCAAACCCGATCATTTCCAGGCACAGGCCCGCCTGGGCACCGCCCTTTGCGTCAAAGGGTCCGTCGGGGAGGGCTTGGCGCATCTGTCGCAAGCAGTCGCCCTCGAGCCCAACGATGTGACGGTTCGCTACAATCTCGCCATCACCCTGGTCCGAGTCAGGCAATACGACCAGGCCATCACGCACTTGCGTCAGATCCTTCAATCCGACCCCCACAACCTCGATGCACTTCTGTGCCTGGCCGACAGTTGCGTCGAAACCGGCCGGCTCGACGAGGCCCTGCTTCACCTGGACGAAGCGTTCCAGATCGCCAACTCCGCAGGCAACCAAGCCCTGGCCGGCCGGATCGCCAAACGGATCGAAATCCTCAAGGAACGTCGACGCATCTCGAACAGCGGCCAGTAGCAGTCACACGCAGGACGCAGCGCAAAAGACAGGACTCCACCAAACACTGAGGGGGCGCCATCAAAACTCTCCTTCTTCTTGCGCGCGTACAAGGCCGTATTTGCCCCCGGACCCAGCCCTCTTTCCAGGCGAGAGGAGGCTCCTGCCCCTCTGCCTCAAGAACCAGAAATCGCGTTGCCCAAAAGGGTTGACATAGCGTGGCAAATGGGGGTACTATGGTTGGCAGCGACCGCGGAAATATAGCAGATGAGATTTTTGCAGATACCTCGACGCAGGTTCGTCTACATACATAGGAGAACTGTGCTCTGGGAAAACTCAGGAGAGGAAACCCGATGAAGACGTACGAATGTGTAACTGTCAGGCGGTTCTATCTGCTGCTCGCCCTGACCCTCGCTCCGATCCACCATTCGCCGGCCCGGGCCCAGGAGCCCGGCCTGGTCCTCTTGCCGATCTGGAACGTGTCCGCCACGAGCAATGGGATCCCGACGAACGATGAGGTCGGGCCCGAGTCTATCGTCAATCGCTCCGGACTGAACGCGAACAACGAACACTCGAACTGGCCCGGCGACATGTGCGTCATGATGGAGGGCGACGAGCCCACCTACTTCCAGTTTGAGTTCGACGACGTCTACCCGCTCGAGGAGATGTGGATCTGGAACTATAACGACGAGTGGTCCCTTGACTTTGGTGTCCGGGATGCCACGATCGAGTACTCTGAAGACGGGATCGACTGGGCGGTTTTCGGCAATATCGAGTGTGCCATGGGCACCGGCGCTGACGACTACGCCGCCAATACCATCGTCTCGCTGGAGGGCATCCTGGCCCGGTACGTCCGCCTCGCCGTCCTGAGCACCTATGGAACCTTTCCGGCCGCAGGGCTCAGTGAGGTTCAGTTCCGGACGTTTACCGAGACCACCCATCGGATCTACAACGTTACGGCTACGAGCAACATAGCCCCAAAGGAGGGCTGCGAACCCGAGAACACGGTCAACAACTCCGGCATGAACGCCAACGGCGGGCACTCGACGCATTGGAGCGATATGTGGATCGTCGATCCGAACGGCGGCATCGCGTACATCCAGTTTGAACTCGGCGGCCTGTACGAGCTGGAGCAGATGTGGGTCTGGAACTGCAACACGATGGGCTTCCAGGCCAAAGACGTCACAATCGAATACTCCGAAGATGGGATCGACTGGGTGACCTTTGGCGGCGTCCGGCTTGGCCGGGCCACAGGGAAGCCCAACTGCCCCGTGAGCTCCGTCATCTCGCTGGACGGCATTGCCGCTCGGTACGTCCGACTGACTGTACACAACGTGTGGGAAGCCGACGTCATCATCGTTGGCCGGGGGGGAATCCTGGATATTGAGCCCGTCGGGCTCAGCGAGGTCCGATTCTTCACGAAGCTACCCCCGCCGGGCACGCCTGCCTCCTACGTACTTGTCCTGGACAGTTTCGAACAGTACACGGACGATGAAGATCTCGGTGAAGCGATCTTCCAGACGTGGATCGACGACGTTTGGTACGGCGGCAACGCCCGGGTCGGACACTGGTATACCCCGTTCGCCGAGACCGAAATCATCCACACCGGCTTGCAGGCGATGCCGTTCTTCTACGACAACACAAACTGGCCCTATTACGCCGAGACGTACAGAGACCTCGAAGGGCCGCTGCAGAATTGGCGTGTCGAGGGCGCCGAGGCCTTGATGCTCTACTTCCACGGCAGCACGGATCAGGACCACAACGTCCAGACCGATTGGCTGTACGTGGTCGTCGAGGACGGCGCCGGCGGGGTCGCCATGGTATATCACCCCGATCCCCAGGCGCTGCGGAGCGCGGATTGGCAGCAGTGGTCGATCGACCTCGATGAATTCGCCGGCGTGGACCTGAGCCACGTCGTGCGTTTGACCCTGGGCGTCGGCAATCACAGCGACCTGCGTCCCGGCGGAAACAGCGTTGTATACATCGACGATATCGGCCTCGGCGCCGCGCCGCCCGAGGCCGCCGAGGATTGACCGCACCTGAGCAACCCGCGGTACCATGCCCCGCTTTTCCGGTTGGGATTCCTGCGGGGCTTCGGGGTCGGCTGCGAGAGGCTGGCAGTGGGAGTGCGGACGATGGCGATTGAACGCACGCAAGGCAACCGGAAGGATTCCACCGGCAGCGCCTTCACCCTGATCGAGCTGCTGGTGGTGATCGCCGTGATCGCGCTGCTGATGGCGCTTCTGGTGCCGGCGCTGGGCAGGGCTCGAGAGCACGCCCGCCGCACCGTCTGTCTGAGCAATCTGCGCCAACTGACGGCAGCCTGGATCGCCTATGCGGATCAGAATGACGGAAAACTCGTCAACGGCCACGCCCTTAATGGCCCTCAGCAAGTCAACTACGTCAGGAGGGAGAGTTGGATGGGTCGAGCCTTCCGCTGGCCGCCCGACCGCGCGACCCTCATCGCCGACCCCAATAAGGGCGCGCTCTGGCCCTATATTAGGGACATCGATGTCTATCGCTGCGCCAGCGGCCGGAAGGGACATCTGGCTGCCTACCAAGTGGTCACCAGCGCCAATGCGGCGAGCATACTGAATGCAGAAGAGGGGACCATATTGCGCAAGACTCTTGTAGACCTCGAAGGCATCGGCATACGCATCGGGCGGACTGTCCTGCACCTGACGCGGATCACGGACATCATCAGCCCCGCTAATCGCGCGGTCTTCATCGACGCAGGCCAGATCGACGTCTGCTTCAGGATCCCTTATCTCTACCCCAAGTGGGACTGCGCCAGTCCTCCGCCCATCCACCATCAGGGTGGTGCCACGTTGTCCATGGCCGACGGCCACGGCGAATACTGGCGTTGGAAAGGCGCTGAAACCCTGGCCGTACCGCGCAAAGAAATCGAAGCGTACAACGGCCTCGGCCACGAGTGTCTGGCCAACGCGTCGGGCCTGTATGGGGACTATAAACCGCAGACCGAGGACGGCCGCTACGACTTGCAGAGGGCCCAACGAGCCATCTGGGGCCGCCTCGGGTATGCGCCCCCGCGGAAGCGGAGGGCTCCCTGACGCAGTGGGAGTGCGGACTATGGCGATTGAACGCGCGGAAGATGATCGAAAGGCTTGCCGTAGGAGCGCCTTCACGCTGATCGAGTTGCTGGTGGTGATCGCCGTGATCGCGCTGCTGATGGCGCTTCTGGTGCCGGCGCTGGGCAGGGCTCGCGAGCACGCCCGCCGCGCCGTCTGCCTGAGCAACCTCCGCCAGCTCACACTCGCATGGCTGGCCTATGCCCACGAATACGAAGGCGTGCTTATCCACGGCCGTGCTTTTGGCGTCGCAGGACACAGTCACAACAATGAACCGTGGCGCTGGGCGCGCGGCTGGTTGGGGCGGGCCTTTCTGGAGACGGACCGCTCGGCCATTTTGGAACATCCGGAGAAGGGGGCCTTGTGGCCCTATATCGGCGATGTGGACTTCTACCGCTGTCCCAACGGAACGCCCGGCCATCTGGCCACCTATCACATTGTCTCGGGCGCCAATTGCACAGCCATGGAAGGAACCTATGTGCCGCAGACGGAGGATAGAAAGACGCTGAACCCGTTGGGCAAACGCGTGGGAGGGACGGTCCTGTTCCTGAACCGTTTGGAACAGATCACTCGTCCCGGCCCTGCCCAGCGGGCTGTCTTCATCGACTATGGACAGGCGAGTGCGGGTGGTTTCTCCGTTCACTACCTTCATCCCTTATGGCATTGGTCGGACCCGCCTCCCATCCGGCATGCCGGCGGCATAACCTTATCGTGTGCAGACGGCCACGCCGAGTATTGGAAATGGAGGGGCCGTGAGACCCTGGAGATCCCACGCGAACTGTTTCCCGGTCCCGATCTCCTTGTGGAAGTCGTGGCAGAGGAAGCAGGAACAAGGGTAAACGACATTTCCGGCTACGAACCGCAGACCGAGGACGGCCGCTACGACTTGCAGAGAGTGCAGAGAGCCGTCTGGGGCCGCCTTGGGTATGCGCCCCCGCGGAAGCGGAGGGCTCCCTGACGCAGTGGGAGTGCGGATTATGGCAACTGAACGCACGGAAGACAACCGGAAGGATTCCGCTTGCAGCGCCTTCACGCTGATCGAGTTGCTGGTGGTGATCGCGGTGATCGCCTTGCTGATGGCACTTCTGGTGCCGGCGCTGGGCAGGGCTCGGGAGCACGCCCGCCGGGCCCTCTGCCTGAGCAATCTGCGACAACTGACCGCCGCCTGGATCGCCTATGCCGATCAGAACAACGGCAAACTCGTCAATGGTTGCGCCTTCAGTTGGAGATTACGGCACAAGGAAACCCCCTGGTCGAACCGCCGCGAAGCGAAAGGATGGTTGGGGCGAGCCTTCATGGCGGCAGACCGTGAGAGCCTTCTGGCGGATCCCAACAAGGGCGCGCTCTGGCCCTACATTCACGACGTCGACGTCTATCGCTGTTCCAGCGGCCTGCCCGGACACCTGGCCACCTACCAGGTGGTCGCCGGCGCCAATGGCGCCAATCTGGAGGGGACCGCAACCGACCACTCCCCGGAAGCAACAGCCATCGGCGTACGCGTCGGCCGGACCGTCGTGCACCTTACGCGGATAACGGATATCGTCAGTCCCGGCCCAGCCGAACGCGCCGCCTTCCTCGACGCAGGCCAGATCGGCGACTCGCTCAGTTTCACAGTCCAGTACCTTTACCCGAGGTGGCGGACGGTCGATCCTCCCCCGATCCACCACGGTGGCGGCGCCACCCTCTCGATGGCGGACGGCCACGCCGAATACTGGAAATGGAAAGGCGACGAGACGGTGGCCTTACCCCGCAAGGCATTCCCCTTGCGCGACGGTCTCTCCGCGGAGGTGCTCGACAACTCGGACGATGACGGCTTCTATACGCATCGGACCGAGAACGGCCGCTACGACTTGCAGAGAGCCCAAAGAGCCATCTGGGGCCGCCTCGGCTATACGCCCCCGAGGAAGCGGCGCGCTCCGTAGCGCAGGACCTTCACGACGGCGGTGTCGCACGAAGTGACGATGCTCTTCAACACCGGCCAGGACACCCGCAGGGTCCCCGGCACGTCGATCGCTACCGCTTCGTCACCAGGTCGCCGAAGGGAGCGAGCAGGTCGTACTTGTCTTGCCAGGTTGTGTACATGATGCCGATCGCGTCGATCCCAACTGTAGTGGACCGGTGTCTGCCCCTTCGGTGCCCACGTACGACGCACCGTGGGTTGCAGCGTCAAGCCGCTTTCATCGGCAAAAAAAACAAGGGTTTTACCGTTTCGGCGGGCGTTTTCTTATGCGCGGCAAGTCTTTTTTGTACCACGCGGCAATGGCTTGTTCGTCGCGTTCCCGCGCACGGCGTTCGGGCTTCGGGCAGCTCCAGCCCATGCGTTGCAGCAGGTGCCAAACACCCGACGGATCGTAGGTCACGGCGAAGTGTTTGCGAATCACCGCCACGATCCGGGCCAAGGTCCACAGCTCGGTGGCAAAGCCGTTGTGCGTCGCCCCCTGCAGAAGGAGCTTCTGCAAACGTTCGATTTGCGGCTTGCTCAATTTCGGCGTGGGGCCGGGATGGGCTTTGGCCTTTAGCGCGTGGGGACCGTCGCGGCGGTACGCCTTTACCCACTGGGAGACCGCCCCGGGAGTTACCCCCACCTGCCGAGCCACCTCGGACTGACAATATCCTCGTTCCAGCAGCGTCATCGCTCGTAGCCGACGCTGCTCCGCATCCTTGCGTGATCCGTGCATCGCCATGTGAGCTGTTATCGGCAAAAACGGAGTGTTTTAATGGACTATTCAAGGCTCAATAGAGCTTGATTCCCAAAAAGGAACTGTCTCATTCGACTTGACAACTACCGACTCCATTCGTCGTGGACCTTCTTTTCTGCTGGGGGCTGTGAGGGTATAGACCCCCTCCTCCGAAGGTGGGTACATATCAGGAAAGGATACTGCTGTCATCGGCCGGCGCGAGGCGCGACTTTAGCCACTGGAGAGGGCTTGGAACCTCGCAACCAGCGATGCACGCGCGGACCCCGAACCACGGGGGGCGTGGTGTGGGGCCTCATAAGAGTGAAAGGCGCCCTTGTCATCGGAAAGATGAAGGCGGGACTTGAGCGAAAACCCTGGTCCAGTCCTATCTACCGAGGTTCACGGACACATATCGGCGAATTGGGCATTGGCAGAGCCCATCGCGACCAAAAGACATCCAGTGGAAACAGTCCCGACAGGCCTCTTCACGGCAGAACATGACCTGCCCCCCTGCCGCTCTGTCCACGGCCCCAATCTCCTGGAAGTCTGATTCGATGCACTGGTGTCCTTTTTGGCACCGCGTGTCAGCTGCCAGCTTCTCGAGCTGCTCGTCATGGAGTTTCGCTGTAATCATCATGCCATCCAAGTTTGGTTCCTTGTTTGGTTCCTTCTGGTTGTTTTGGATGTTATCGGCGATACCGTAGGGGATATTGAAGAGCAAATGGCGTCCCACGTGGAGTCTCATGCTGCAAGCGAATACCGGGGATCACCCTACCCCACCATCGGCGTATTCTCCTGGCGACCTGAGGCGGCATGCTCACCTGCCAAGCCAATAGGTACGGGCGTACGCGCACGCGACAAGATATGCCAACGGGGCATACACCGGTGGATCTCCCAGCCAGCAACAGCCGCGCAGACCCCGAACCACTGGGGGGGCGTGGCATGGGGGCCTCATTAAGGCTGAAGAGCATTCCCCCCATCGGCGAAACGGCGGCAGAACTTGAGTGAAAAGGTGGCCCAGACTCCCAGCAGTCACAGATGGCTGGGGTATGGGCCAAGCGAGGACATGTGCCCCCGGGTCCATAATGGAAGATGCTCATAAGCATGCCCGTGCGATGTGCCATGGCCACGGCACACCGACACCACGGGGACCAACCGCCGGAACAAAGTCTCGCTTCCTCTCCCTGATCAATAGTCGGTGGCTCCGTGCGTATACAACGGGCCGGCCGATCTGGAGAGCTATGGATGCAAAGAAGCCAGTCAGCTCGAAGGTAATGCGTTAGGTCCAGCGATCATAGCCGTTCCAGGCCGGCTTTCATGACGTGAGGCCCGATTCTGGGTCAAGACCCACAGACTGCCATTCCGATGCCGGCAACCCTGAAGTCTCCTTTGGAGTTGTCCGATAAATCTCTTGGGCTAAGGTTTGCGGCACGAGATTATAAAGAACAGCAAATATAGTCATGCGCCCCCGTTTCCACCTCAAAACCCGTCGGATGCCAGTTGCATCGTGGTTCTCGGGCGATTCGTGGAGGAGAGGATATATATGTATGGCCGATCTTATACTTCTAATACCGTCACGCCTCTTTTGTCTCTGGCACGTTCACATCCCAAAAGCCAACAGCGCGCCTTGGTGGGGATTCTCCCCGAATCCAAGTGAAAATACCTTGACGCGCCAGCGCCAAAACCCAAGTAGGTCCGATATGTCACTGGGACCTCTGCGCAGATACCAGCCTTCTGCGTCGCGGAGCTGCAAGCGGATGTTCACAATCCCGCTGGGAGCCAAAGTTGGAAGCCCAGATGGCCGATATCATTGATGGGCTGAGACTCGGGCGGGAGATCCGACGAGCGGCAGCCTTACAGGGACGAGCAAGTGAAAAGCACATACTTGCAAGATCATACAGGATCTGAAAGCGTCAATTCTCAGAGGAAAGGGAACGCATTTTGGCACTGAGACTTGTACGAATCGTTCAAGCGACCCCAGGGCGAATGCAGCTGGCAATCCCGGCACTCAGGAAGAAGCAGGGCCTGGCCAAACCACTTGAGAAAGCCCTGTCTGCTCTCTCCGGGATCGAAGAAGTGGTCGTCAACGAAGCGGCGGCAACTGTGCTGCTTCGCTATGATGTTGACGCAGCGGAGCTTTTCCAACTCACCACCGGGCTGGGCCAGATATTTCGCACGCTGCTGCAGGTGCGCGGTATATCGGACGCGGACATAGCGGAGTTCGGCGCATCGCTTGCCCAGCGGAATGAGGCATTCTGGGTCAATCGCCTGCTCCTTCAGCGAATGCAGGCCGAGGAAGAAACACAGAGAACAAAGCGTCGCGGCGCCGCCAAGCAGGGACAGGCAAAGGCCGCTGAGACAAGGGCAGCCAAAAAGGCCAGCGAAGCGGATCAGGCCAGAGCCCGAGCGGAGGACAAGTTGGCCGCAGAAAGAGACACGCGGCGGCAGGCCGAACAACAGGCGGCAGCTCTCCGCGAAGCCAGTGAGCAGGCCCGGGCTGACCTGCGAAAGCTGACGAAGGCGCAGCGTCAGACAACGGAAGCGATGCAAGACGCCCAGAGGAAAGCCACTGAGGCCGATCAGGCCAGAGCCCGAGCGGAGGAAAGGTTAGCCGCAGAAAGAGACACGCGGCGGCAGGCCGAACAACAGGCGGCAGCCTTCCGCGAAGCCAGTGAGCAGGCCCAAGCCGATCTCCAAGCACTCACGGAGGCCAAACGTCTGGCGGCAGAAGCGATGGAAGACGTCCAGAGGAAAGCCACTGAGGCCGATCAGGCCAAGATTCAGGCGGAGAGTGAACTGGTAGCAGAGAGAAACCTGCGGCTCCAAGCCGAACAGCAGGCCGCGGCCTACTGCGAGGTCAGCGAACAGACTAGGGCTGAACTGGAGCGGCACAAGCAGACGCTGCTTCCGGCGATGGAAGCAATGGAAGGCGTCCGGAGAAAGACAGCAGAAGTCGATCAAGCCCGGTCTCTAGCCCAAGATGCGTTAGAGGCGGAAAGACGCGCCAGGAAACAGCTCACAGAGGAGCTTGAGGCTAGTCGGGACGAATTCCAAAGAGCTCAATCGGCCCTGCAGCAACTGCTGCAAGCACGTCAAGAGGCGGCTGACGCCCTGGCCACGGAGTTGGAGCGAGAAAGAAACACCAGCAGTAAGCTTGAGAAGGAGGCTGCGGCCTTGCGTGAGGACTTTGAGCGAGTCGAGACTGCACTCCAACAAGAGGTGGAGGCGCACCAGCAAACGGCCGATGCCCTAGCTGCTGAGGCTCAGATGAGAGCGGAGATCGAAGAGGGGCTGGAGCTGCAAAGGGCAAGCATCGAGCAGCAGAAGGCCAGACTACTGGTCTGCTCCCCAAAGAAAGGCCCTCTTCTGACCCATGGATTCCCCGGCCGACGATGATTTCTGGGGTCCATCAAGATCGATTCAACGTACGCGTCCGACGAAATCACGCCCCGCTCTTGATCGCCAGGGCCGGCAAAACGCCGACTATTCGAGTGTGGACTTTCGCATGTGAAGGGCGGAGCAAAAGTGCAGCGTCTGGGGGGCGGCGTAAAACTGTGACACTTCCAAGGACTTTCTGCGAAGACGGTAGTTGTCAAGTCGGATGAGACAGTTCCTTTTTGGAATTAAGCTCTAATTC